>Ga0208617_1000021_pt1 | contig 81280 bp, 70 predicted proteins | sample CryBogCBE06Nov07_FD_184581 | JGI IMG/M metagenome (GOLD analysis project Ga0208617, IMG submission 184581) | Freshwater microbial communities from Crystal Bog, Wisconsin, USA - CBE06Nov07 (SPAdes) (version 2) | ecosystem: Environmental > Aquatic > Freshwater > Lake | place: Crystal Bog...
GGCCTCTGTGCAAAAAAATGTAGAAGTCGGGCTTGGCTCGCGCCGTATTTTTCAAGACGCTGAACGGCGTGCAGCTGAGGCGCTCAATTCGGTTGGTCTGGGAAGCCGGGCACATGAATGGCCATCTGTTCTGTCCGGCGGCCAAAAACAACGCGTCGCTCTGGCAAGAGCACTTGTCAGCGAACCACGCTTTCTGGCCCTTGACGAACCTCTTGGCGCATTGGATGCGCTGACCCGGATCGAAATGCAGTCTTTGCTCGAACGCGTCTGGCTTCAGCAGAAATTCACGGCTGTTTTGGTCACGCATGACGTCAATGAAGCCCTGACACTCGCGGATCGCGTGGTTCTGATTGAAGACGGCAGGGTCAAACTTGACCTGAAGGTCGATCTGCCACGCCCACGCCAGCGGAGTGCTGTGGATTTTACGACACTGGAAGATCAGATTTTGCGTGAATTGCTGAAAAGGGATGATACTGCGCCCGATTATACGATTTAGGAGACGATTATGAATGGGATCAGCAGCACTAATTTTATGTCAGAACCTTCAACATCGGCGTTTCGCGGGGCCATGCGGCATCTGGCCGGAGGGGTCAGTGTCATCACGGCGGGGCAGGGCGCACACCGCACCGGTCTGACCGCAACATCTTTTTCTGCGCTGTCTGCCGAGCCGCCGCGTGTGATTGTATGTGTTAATCGCGCCTCGTCGAGTTTTGACGCCATTGCCCGCGATCAACAGTTCGGGGCCAATATTCTTGCCGCGCATCAGAGTGAAATTGCCACGCGCTTTTCGGGGCGCGGCGGCATCAAAGGCGTGGACCGCTATGCCGGCGCTGAATGGCACAGGCTGGAGACAGGCGTGTCTGTTCTTGCCAATGCGCTGGCGACTTTTGATTGCGCTGTTGAAGAAATTATTGAACGTCATTCCCATGCCATTCTGATTGGCCGCGTGCGCGCCATTCATAGTCCGGGGGGTGCATCGGCGCTGCTGTACTGGCGCGGAGAATATGAGCAACTGGGCTGGACAGAGGAGCAGGGCGACAAAGCAGTCGGACTCTAATAAAACATATTGTCTATAGAATATATATTATTATAATGGGCCTATCCGCTTCGCACAGTTCGGGGTTCAGGAAGGCGCATATGGACAATATTGATCGCAAGATACTCACCATTTTGCAGCAGGACGCATCGACGCCGATTTCCGAAATTGCTGATCAGGTGGGCTTATCGCAGACGCCTTGCTGGAAACGTATTCAGAAGCTGGAAGCCAGCGGCATTATCACCAAGCGCGTGGCTCTGGTTGCGCCGGAAAAAATCGGTCTGGGTCTGACGGTTTTTGCGACCGTCGAAAGTCGCGACCATACGGCGGAATGGCTGAAAACTTTTGCAGTTCAAGTGTCAGAAATGCCCGAAGTTGTGCAATTTCACCGCATGGCCGGTGATATTGATTATCTGCTTCAGGTTGTGGTGGCGGATGTCCAAGCCTACGATCAATTTTATCACAAACTGATCACGTTGGGCGGGCTGAAAAATGTCACATCCCGCTTTGCAGTCGAAAAGATCAAAGCCACAACGGCCTATCAGATTCCGGACTGAGCAACAGGGGCTGAATCGAACAAGTAACGTCAGTTGAATTAAAATAATATAAATATAAATCAATAGTTTGGTTTAATTTATTCACAAAATAGATAAGGAAAAACAATTCTTCTATGGCCTGAGCCCTATTTGGTATGCTGATATGAATGTCTCTAAAAATCTCCTCGAGTCTGTTGCCTTGATACGGAAACGGCACCTTCGCTTCGCCATGCGGGGAGAGGGTGGGGTGGGGGGTATTTGATTTATGTCCTTCTCCCCATCCTTCGAGACGGCCTGCGGCCTCCTCAGGATGAAGGGGGAGAAGCTCAGGATGAGGTGGAGAGACAGCCTATGGCCTTCTCTGTATGACGGAGAGAACGAACGCTCACAGTGCATTTCCACCTCAAAACAGCAGGCTCTGATTGACTCAGGTCGATAATATCATATGCAAAACAAACTCACCATGACGCTAGAATATATCAAAAAAATGGCTATTCATTAGCCGATCCTGCGGGGAAATATGGCTGGCATCGCGCTCTGCGGCAGTAAATATCATCGCTATTGGCTCCGGTTTCAATCAAGCCGCTCGATGGCTATAGCTGTGGCCTCGCCGCCGCCAATGCAGAGCGCGGCCATGCCGCGTTTGAGGTTATATCTTTGCAGCGCGGCGAGAAGCGTGACGATGATGCGCGCGCCGGAGGCACCAATCGGGTGGCCCAAGGCGCAGGCGCCGCCATGCACATTCATCTTGTCATGCGGCAAATCCAGATCCCGCATCGCCGCCATGGCGACCACAGCAAAGGCCTCGTTGATTTCGAACAGATCAACATCACGCAAAGCCCAGCCAGTGCGGGCGCTCAAAGTTTTGAGTGCGCCAATAGGTGCGGTGGTAAAAAGGTGCGGGGCCTGCGCATGGGTGGCGTGGCCGGTGATGGTGGCGAGCGGGCGCAGCCCTTGCCTTTCGGCTTCCGAGCGGCGCATGAGGACAAGCGCTGCCGCCCCGTCCGAAATCGAGCTGGAATTGGCGGCTGTGACTGTGCCGCCCTCACGAAAAGCCGGTTTCAGGCGGCCAATTTTATCCGGCTGCGCTTTGGCGGGCTGTTCGTCCTGCGCAATGACGCGCTCTGTTTTGCCGCTCTGAACCGTGACGGGGGTAATTTCAGCATCAAATGCGCCGGTGGTGATGGCCGCAAGAGCGCGCTCAAGCGACGCGCGGGCATAATCATCCTGCGCCTCGCGGGTGAATTGATAGGTCTGCGCGCAGTCCTCGGCGAAGGTGCCCATCAGGCGGCCTTTGTCATAGGCATCCTCCAGTCCGTCGAGAAACATATGGTCCATGATGCGGCCATGGCCAAGGCGATAGCCAGTGCGGGCACGGTCCAGCAGATAAGGCGCATTGCTCATGCTCTCCATGCCACCGGCAACGATGACTCTGGCGCTGCCTGCCACAATCAGATCATGCGCCAGCATGGTGGCCTTCATGCCGGAGCCGCACATTTTATTGATGGTGGTGGCGCCGCTGCTCAGAGGCAGCCCCGCACCAAGAGCAGCCTGCCGCGCGGGGGCCTGGCCCTGGCCAGCGGGCAGAACACAGCCCATCAGCACCTCGTCCACAGCCTCTGGCGACAGGCCGCTGCGGTTCAGCGCTGCACCAATGGCCGTCGCGCCAAGCTGCGGCGCGGTGAGTGAGGAGAAATCGCCCTGAAACCCACCCATTGGTGTGCGGGCCGCGCCCACAATCACAACCGGATCCTGCATGATCATTCTCCTCTGAGGTTAGCGCGGGGCCATGCGCAAGGCGCCGTCCAGCCGGATCGTCTCGCCATTCAGCATGGTATTTTCGCAAATATGTTGCATCAGCGCCGCATATTCGGACGGGCGGCCAAGGCGCGGCGGAAAGGGTACAGTTTGCCCCAGCGAGTCCTGCACCGCTTGTGGCAGGCCAGCCATCATCGGTGTTTCAAAAATGCCCGGCGCGATGGTCATGACGCGAATGCCATAACGCGCCAGCTCCCGCGCAATGGGCAGGGTCATGCCCGCCACTCCGGCCTTGGACGCGGCATAGGCGGCCTGTCCGATCTGCCCGTCAAAGGCGGCAATCGAGGCGGTATTGATGATGATGCCGCGCTCGCCCTCACCATCCGGCGCGTTTTTGGCCATCACCTCTGCGGCCAGGCGGATCATATTGAAGGTGCCGACAAGATTGATGGATATGGTGCGGGCAAAGCTTTCCAGCTGGTGCGGGCCGTCCTTGCCAAGAATTTTTTCGCCCGGCGCAATGCCTGCACAGTTGATGAGGCCATGCAGCGCGCCAAACTGCTCCAGCGTTGCCTGCACAGCCGCCCGCCCGTCATGTTCGCGGGTGACATCTGTGGTGATGAAACGGACATCCGGCCCCAGTTCGGCGGCTATCGCCGTGCCGTTTTGCGCATTTACATCGGCCACGATAGCCTGTCCGCCTTGCGCCACGACCATGCGTGCCGCCGCTGCGCCAAGGCCGGAGCTGCCACCGGTAATGAGAAAGATATGATTTTTAATCTGCATATTTATGCTCTCTTTTGGTGGACAACAGACGACGAGCCTGTTTCAAATGGGGTGCGTCCAGCATTCGGCCATCAAGCTGGACTGTTCCGGTGTGCGGGTTTGCTTCAAACACCGCAACAACACGTCTGGCCAATTCCAGTTCTGACTCGCTGGGCGTGAAGGCCTGATTGATGATGTCGATCTGGCAGGGATGAATGGCCATCATGCCGCTAAAGCCATCGCGCCGCCCGTTTGCGCAATAGGCGCGAAGTCCTGCCTCGTCCTTAAAATTGGGATAGACCGTGTCTATTGCCGCGACGCCCGCCGCCGCAGCAGCGGCCAGACACAGGCCGCGTGCAATTTGATAAAGCGGGGTAAAGGCACCGGTTTCATCGCGGCATGTGACAGCACCAATCGCGGCCGAGAGATCTTCTGCCCCCCATGTGAGGCCCGCAAGCTGCGAACCTGCCTTCGCATAGGTGTCCAGCCGGAAGATTGAAATCGGTGTTTCGGTGGCAATAGGCAAAATCGGGATTGCGGCGCGCGCAAGTCCTTGTTGCTCCTGAATCAGAGAAATATCTTCGCATAACTGTATGAAATCTTGTGCGGAATCGGCCTTTGGCAGCACAATTCCGTCTAGGTGTGCGGGTAGAATGGCCGCTAAATCCTCACTATAGTCCATGCTGGAGCGCGGATTGATCCGCACCCAAAGCTGTGCGGGGCGCGCCGTCGCATGGCGATCAAGACACTCATGTACACAGGCGCGCGCCTGAGCCTTATGGGCAAAAACGACGGAATCTTCCAAGTCAAGAATAAGCGCATCGGCAGTGCAGAGCAGCGCCTTGGCCATTTTGGCCGGGCTGTCACCGGGCACGAAAAGCATCGAGCGAAGTGTCATATCTGCGGCTTTCTTTGAACAAGCGCTGTGCGGCGACATTGACAGACAATTTCCCCATGCTGGTTGAATGCCTGATGCTCAAACACCACCAGTCCGGCGTGCGGGCGGGAGGCGCTGGCGCGCAGTTCAACAACCGAGGTTTCGCAGCGCAGCGTATCGCCAATAAACACCGGTTTGGGCATGATGACCGCGTCATAGCCCAGATTGGCCACCAGCGTGCCGAGCGTTGTATCCGCCACCGACAACCCAACCATCAGGCCGAAGGTGAAGATGCCATTGACAACAATCTGGCCAAATTCAGTTTGTGCCGCATATTCGGCGTCCAGATGCAGGGGTTGCGGATTATGGGTGAGGGTGGAGATCAGCAGATTGTCTGTTTCTGTAACCGTGCGGTGCAGGGCATGGGTGAACCGCGCCCCCAGTTGAAACTCCTCGAAATAGTGACCGGCCATTTATCCGCTCCGCGGTGCGAGGGTTAAAACTATTGTGTTCTCCGCAACCTGATCCCCTAAGGCTGCCATGATCTGCGTCACAACCGCGTCAAAGGGTGCGCTCATCACATGCTCCATCTTCATCGCCTCAACGGTGATGAGCGGCTGGCCTTTGCTCACCGATTGACCAGAGACAATCGCCAGATCGACAATTCGACCGGGCATGGGCGACCGGATTGCCCCATCCCCCTCTGTGATTTCCGACCCTTCAGCGCGGCTATGCGGCAGGCAGAAGGCATAGGCCTCGCCACCTTCAAAGACGATAATATTTTCGCCCTCACGCAGCAAAGATATTTCATTTTGGGTCTTGTCTTCGTGCTTGAGGGCGAGCGCAAATCTCTCACCATTCAGTTCAAGCCACAGGGGCGCAGGTTCGGTTGTGTTGAGGCGTAGCCCCGCGAGCGACCGCTCACCCCAAATATGACCCGTGTTTTGAGCCAGAACGGCTGAAGCAACGGCGGCAAGCATGTGCTCTGAGGGTTCAGGCACAGGTATCAGCGCATCCAGCCGCGCGCCGATAAAGTCCGTATCCATCTCGCCCGCGACAAAATCCGGATTGTTCAGGCAGCGCACCAGAAAACCGGCATTGGTCTGAACCGGCCAGACCTCAACCATGCCGCAGGCCTGCGCCAATTTTGCGGCGGCAATTTCGCGGCTTGGTGCATGTGTGATCAGCTTGGCAATCATCGGGTCATAATAGGGCGTGATTTCGCCGCCCTGTTCAACCGCGCTCTCCACACGGATGCTGTCTGGAAGGCGTAAATGCTGCAATGGACCCATGGAGGGCAGAAAGCCGGTTTGTGTATTTTCTGCATAGAGCCGCGCCTCAAGGGCATGGCCGTTCAGCCGGATCTCGTGCTGGCGCAGCGGCAAAGCCTCGCCGGCGGCGATGCGAAATTGCCATTCCACCAGATCAAGGCCGGTGATGGCTTCAGTCACCGGATGCTCCACCTGCAACCGCGTGTTCATTTCCATGAACCAAATGCGATCCGGCCTCAAGCCGTCGGAGGCGTCGGCGATAAATTCGACAGTGCCCGCCCCCTGATATTTCACAGCTTTCGCGGCGCGGATGGCCGCGCTGCAAATCGCGTCGCGTGTCGCAGCATCCATACCGGGGGCGGGGGCCTCCTCGATGACTTTTTGGTGGCGGCGCTGGAGAGAACAATCGCGTTCAAACATATGCACGACATTGCCAAAGCCATCCGCAAATAATTGCACTTCGATATGGCGCGGGCGGCGGATGTATTTTTCAAGCAGAATGCGGTCATCGCCAAAGCTCGCGGCGGCTTCGCGCTTGCAAGCGGCGAGTGCGCCCGCAAAATCCGCTGCGGCCTCGACCTTGCGCATCCCCTTGCCGCCACCACCGGCCACGGCCTTGATCAACACGGGATAACCGATTGTATCGGCCTCGGTTAAAAGCCGTATTTCGGATTGATCTTCGCCCATATAGCCGGGGGTCACGGCCACGCCTGCCTCGTTCATCAGGCGTTTGGCATTATGTTTCAACCCCATAGCCCGTATCGCGCTTGGGGGCGGGCCAATCCATATCAGCCCGTGCTGAATAATTTTTTCGGCAAATTCGGCATTTTCTGACAGAAAACCATAACCGGGATGAACAGACTGCGCGCCGGTCTGTTGTGCGGCCATCAAAAGTTTGTCGGATACTAAATAGCTTTCACGCGCAGGTGCAGGCCCGATATGCACCGCTTGATCTGCCTCGCGCACATGGGGCGCATTCACATCTGCATCGGAATAAACCGCGATGGTGCGGATATTCAGCCGCCGCGCGGTGCGGATAATGCGGCGGGCAATCTCGCCGCGATTGGCGATGAGGACAGATCTCAGCATCCGCGTCACATTCTGAAAATACCGAACCGGCTGTCCGGTATCGGTGCATTGAATGTTGTTGCGAAAGCCAGACCTAAAATATCGCGGGTCTGTGCCGGATCGATGATGCCATCATCCCAAAGGCGGGCCGTGGCAAAATAGGGGTTGCCTTCCGCCTCATAACGGTCGCGCACCGGCGTTTTAAACGCGTCTTCATCGGCTTGCGACCAGCTTTCACCACGGGACTCCAGCCCGTCACGCCGGATGGTGGCCAGAACGGCGGCGGCCTGTTCCCCGCCCATAACGCTGATGCGGCTATTGGGCCATGTGAAGAGAAAACGCGGCGCAAAGGCACGCCCGCACATGCCATAATTGCCTGCGCCAAAGCTGCCGCCAATGAGCACCGTGATTTTTGGCACTTCGGCGCAAGCCACCGCCATCACCAGTTTGGCGCCGTCCTTGGCTATGCCTCCCGCCTCATATTTGCCACCAACCATAAAGCCGGAAATATTTTGCAGGAATAACAACGGAATTTTCCGTTTGCAGGCCAGCTCGATAAAATGTGCACCTTTCAATGCGCTTTCCGAAAATAACACGCCATTATTGGCGAGAATGGCCACCCGCTGCCCCCAAATTTTGGCAAATCCGCAGATCAGCGTGGTGCCATAGAGTGCTTTAAATTCGTCAAAGCGGGAGCCGTCCACAAGCCGCGCAATGATTTCCCTTACATCATAGGGTGTGCGCAGATCGACCGGGATAATCCCATAAAGCTCTTCGGCAGCATAAATCGGTGGCTCAATCTCGCCGACCAGTCTGTTCTCTGGGCATCCGAGGTTTGAAACCACATGGCGCACAATCTCCAGTGCATGGCTGTCATTGGCGGCGACATGATCGACCACACCGGAGCGCCGTGCATGGGTGTCCGCGCCGCCAAGCTCTTCGGCTGAAATAACCTCGCCCGTTGCCGCTTTGACCAGAGGCGGCCCGCCTAGAAAAATAGTGCCCTGATTGCGCACAATAATGGTCTCGTCGGACATGGCCGGCACATAGGCACCGCCCGCCGTGCAGGAGCCCATGACACAGGCAATCTGCGCAATGCCTTCTGCACTCATCCGCGCCTGATTGTAAAAAATACGGCCAAAATGGTCGCGGTCAGGGAAAACCTCAGCCTGATGTGGCAGGTTGGCGCCGCCGCTATCCACCAGGTAAATACAGGGCAGGCGGTTTTGCGCGGCGATTTCCTGCGCCCGCAGATGCTTTTTCACCGTGAGGGGAAAATATGCGCCGCCCTTGACCGTTGAATCATTGGCGACAATCATCACTTCGCGGCCCGAAACGCGGCCTATACCTGTAATCAATCCTGCGCCGGGGGCTTCATTTTCATATAGGCCGAAGGCCGCCAGCTGTCCGATTTCAAGAAAGGGCGAGCCGGGATCCAGAAGATGCTCGACCCGTTCGCGCGGAAGCAATTTGCCGCGTGCTTTGTGCCGCTCGCGCGCTTCCGATGGGCCGCCCAACGAGGCCTTGGCCACAGCCTGCCGCAGCATTTCAACCCGCTCAAGATTATGAGTCCTGTTATGTGCATATTCGGGCGCGCCTGTGTTGAGAGTGCTTTTGAGCCTGTTCATGTGCCCACCAATTCCCGCCCGATGAGAAAGCGCCGGATTTCATTGGTGCCTGCGCCGATGTCATAGAGCTTGGCGTCACGCAGATAACGCTCAACCGGATAATCTTTGAGATAACCGGCGCCCCCCAGCGCCTGAATGGCCTCCAGCGCGACTTTAACCGCATTTTCACTGGCCAGAAGGATGGCTCCGGCGGCATCAAAACGTGTGGTGCGACCGGCATCGCAGGCCTTGGCCACCGCATAAACATAGGCCCGCGCCGAGTTGAGCGCGACATACATATCTGCAATTTTGCCCTGCATCAGTTGGAATGTGCCAATCGGCTTGCCGAACTGGCGACGTTCCCGCACATAAGGCAACACCACATCAAGACAGGCCTGCATAATGCCCAGCGGCCCGCCCGCCAGCACGGCGCGTTCATAATCCAGCCCGCTCATCAGAATCTGCGCGCCAGCCCCCACGGTCCCGAGGATGTTGTCCTGCGGCACAGCAACATCTTCAAACACCAGCTCACCCGTATCCGAGCCGCGCATTCCCATTTTGTCGAGCTTTTGCGCGCAGGAAAAGCCTTTCATGGATTTTTCGATCAAAAATGCGGTTATGCCCTTGCTGCCACTGTGACTGTCGGTTTTGGCATAAACCACCAGAACATCGGCATTCGGGCCATTGGTGATCCAGAATTTCGTGCCATTGAGCACATAAGTGTCACCCTGTTTTTCGGCGCGCAGTTTCATCGAGATCACATCCGAGCCAGCATTTGCCTCGCTCATGGCCAGCGCGCCAATATGCTCGCCGCTGATGAGTTTGGGCAGGTAGCGCCGCTTTTGCTCCGGCGTGCCCCAGCGGCGGATCTGGTTGATGCAGAGGTTGGAATGCGCACCATAGGACAGGCCGACAGCGGCGCTGGCGCGCGACACCTCTTCCATAGCAATCACATGCTCAAGATAGCCAAGCCCAAGCCCGCCCCAGTCCTCCTCAACGGTTATGCCATGCAGACCCAGTGCACCCATTTGCGGCCAGAGCTGACCCGGAAACACATTGGACCGGTCGATTTCCGCCGCGCGCGGAGCAATATGGGTTGCCGCAAATTTACAGGTTGTTTCACGGATCTGATCCGCGACCTCTCCGAGGCTGAACTCAAAATGAGACATTTTTCCGTTCCGTAAATTTTAAGGCACACGGCTTCAGATTTAAAAATTACAAATATTTTACAGAAACAACAATGCTTAAAAATTCTATTTCACGAATTGAACAATTCATAAATAATCAAAAGCCTACCACCCGCGAATTGGCAAAGTTGTGATGGATTTCATCACGCCCAAGCTCATGGAAGAATGGATTTCCCGCACGGTGGAGAGGGTGGAGAGGCGGGTGAAAATCAGGTCGCGATAGTCGGAAATATCCTTGACCACAATGCGCAGCAGAAAGTCATAGGTGCCCATGGTGAGGTGACATTCTGTCACTTCCGGAAAACGGCCTATTGCGTCGGTAAATTCGGTTAAATTGGCTTTTCCATGTGCAGAAAGGCTGACACTGGCAAAAACAGTGACATTGAAACCGAGCAATTCCGCATTGAGACGGGTGACCTGATCGAGAATATAGCCTGCCTCTTTCAGCCGGCTGAGCCGCCGCCAGCAGGGCGATTGTGACAGGCCGACAAGATCGGCGAGATCAGCCGTGGACAGAGGCGGGTTTTTCTGAACTGTATCCAGAATCCGCAAATCGAGGTCATCAAGATCCATCGGATTGATTTTCCATATTTTTCAAAATTATTAGATTAAACAATATAAAATTAAATTTTATTTTGGCAATAAGGATTATCCGCCGCCGGTAGTTTTATTTAGAATTGAAGCTGTGATGTGAAAGGACAGCTCATGGCTTTACCTGATTTTATGACTGCAATTCCAAGCCGGACACATGAGGCGGTTTACCGGCTTGACCGGCCGGATTTGGGCTTGACCGGCTTTATCGCGCTGCACTCCACCGCTTTGGGGCCAGCTTTTGGCGGAACCCGCGTCTGGACCTATGAACATGAAGATCAGGCCTTGCTGGATGCGCTGCGCCTGTCGGAAGGCATGACCTATAAAAATGCGCTTGCCGAGCTGAATGTGGGTGGCGGCAAGGCCGTTCTCTGGATTAAAGACACATCGACGCCGCGCGCGGCGATTTTTTCGGCCTTTGGTGAGGCTGTGGAAAGCCTCAACGGACGTTATATGACGGCGGAAGATGTCGGCACATCGGTTGAGGATATGCAGATGATCCGCACAATGACGCGCCATGTGGCTGGCCTGCCGCCCGTTGGCGGGCAGGCGGGGGGTGACCCCTCGCCCTGGACGGCGCTCGGTGTGTTTTGCGCTATCGAAGCGGCGCTGACATCGCGCGGCAAGACCATACAGGGGGCCACCATTGCGGTGCAGGGCTGTGGCCATGTCGGTGAAAGCCTTTGTGCTTTGCTCTGTGCTGCCGGTGCTGTTTTGAAAGTGTCGGATATTCGGGCTGAACGCGCGAAAAGCATGGCGCAGGCCTATGGCGCGCAGATTTGCACTCCGGAGACTATTTTATCGACGAGGGCGGATGTGCTGGCACCCTGCTCGCTGGGTGCGGGGCTGAACCCACAGACGATTCCGCATATCAAAGCCAAAATCATTGTCGGTGCGGCCAATAATCAGCTTGCAACAGCACAAGACGGCTTTGATTTGCATAATCGTGGCATTCTTTATGTGCCCGATTATGTGGTCAATGCGGGTGGCATCATCAGCGCCGTTGCCGAAGCGCAGGGTGATAAAGTGCAGTTGGTCGAGGGGCGTGTGCGCGCCATTGGCGGGCGCGTTGCCGATATTTTGGCACGCGCTGAGCGGCTGGGCCGCCCCCCGTTTCAGCTTGCCGATGAAATGGCCAAAGCCATTTTAAACGAAGCCAGTATTGAGAATGTTGCGCATCGGGCCATCGCCTGAATTTAAGTTTCCTCCCGGCCCACTTGCCCTCACTTTTTTAAAAAGTGAGGGTTTTTTATTGGAGCCATTCATTTTTTATAGGTTTTACAATTTCCTCTGTGCGAGCGTTAGGATGAGGGTAAAATCGTTTTTGCGAACGCATGTTCAGTAATCCAGTTTAAACTAGAGTCTGTTGCCTTTAACCAGAAACGTCTCCCTCTCCCTGCGTGCGGGGAGAGGGTGGGGTGAGGGGCATTTTCATGAGACCTCGCCCCTCACCCTGTCCCTCTCCCCATTAAAATGGGGAGAGGGGACGCGCACAAAGAATATCCATATAAAAACAGTATGTTCTCATGGATGGCTTCGCCTCTTCGCAATGTCCGCTCATCCTGCCTAAAAGCCCTTCAAATTTTTAAGCCTTTTAAATATGAATGGCATGGCCCAGCGCTTTAAGTGACGCCTCAAATATGGCCTCGCTTTGGGTGGGGTGGGCATGAATAATGCCGCGCACATCCTCCAGCACCGCGCCCATTTCCAGCAATGTCGCAAATTCTCCCGAAAATTCCGAAATATGCGCACCCACGGCCTGAATGCCGAGAATGCGATGGTCGCTTTTTTGCGCCACCACGCGCACAAATCCATCCCCCGCATCCATGGAAAGCGCGCGGCCATTGGCCTGAAGCGGAAACTGGCCGATCATTATCTCAACGCCAGCGGGCACATCACCCGGCGAGAGGCCGACACTGACAATTTCCGGCTCGGTAAAGCACACCGCCGGAATGGCCACGGGCGCAAACCGGCGGCGTTGCCCCGCGATAATTTCAGCCACCATTTCGCCCTGTGCCGAGGCTTTATGCGCCAGCATCGGCTCGCCCACCAGATCGCCAATCGCCCAGACATTGCGGGTGGATGTGGCGCAGCGTTCATCCACAGCCACGAAAGGGCCGGACATGCGCAGATTCATCTGCTCCAGACCCCAGCCAAATGTGTTGGGCGCGCGGCCAACAGTGACGAGAATTTTGTCAGCGGGCAGAGCTATGGTCTCGCCCTCGCGGGTTTCGATGTTCAGGCAACCCTCATCATGGCCCAAGGCTTTGGCCCCCAGATGCAGAGCAACGTCATGCTGTTCCAGCCAGCGCTGCACCGGTGCCACCAGCTTGTCGTCATAAAGCGGCAAGATCTGGTCTTTGGCCTCAACAATGGTCACCTTTGCGCCCAGCTTGGCAAAGGCGGTGCCCAGTTCGAGGCCGATGTAGCCCGCGCCGACAATGGCCAGATGTTTGGGCACCTCCTGCAGCGCCAGTGCTTCTGTCGAGGAGATCACAGCCCCGCCGAAGGGCAGAAATGGCAGCTCGACCGGCTGCGCGCCGGTGGCCAGAATGACATGTTCTGCCGAGATGGTGAGCGGCCCGCTTGGCGTTGTGACTGTGCAATTTTTCGCGTCCGAAAATTGCGCCCAGCCTTCGATCACCCGCACCTTTGCGCGCTTGAGCAGGCCCGCGACACCGCCGCTCAATCTATCGACAATGCCGTCCTTCCAGCCGATGGTTTGGGCAAAATCGAGAGTTGGCGGTGTCTCTAGTTGAATGCCAAAACGGCTTTCCCGCGCCGTCTCCACCATAGTGGCGAAGTGGCTGGCGGCATGAATCAACGCTTTGGAGGGAATACAGCCACGAATGAGGCAGGTGCCGCCCAGACGGCCCGCCTCAACCAGCACAGTTTCTAATCCAAGTTGCCCCGCGCGAATGGCCGCAACATAGCCGCCGGGCCCGCCGCCAATGACGAGAACCTTGGTTTTAATCGTTTCTGTCATGGTCAATCCATAAATATGATGGCGGGATGCTCGATCAGGCGTTTCAGCTGCTGAATGAAGCGGGCGGCGTCATGGCCATCAACAATGCGATGATCGAAGGACGAGGAGATGTTCATCATTTTGCGGATGGTGATCTGGCCGTTATGCACCACTGGCCGCTCGATGATTTTATTCGGGCCGATGATCGCCACCTCCGGATGATTGATGACCGGTGTGGCCGCAACACCGCCCAAAGCCCCCAGGCTCGACAGGGTGATGGTGGAGCCGCTGAGTTCGTCGCGGGTCGCGGTGCCATTGCGTGCGGCGCTGGTGACACGGGTGAGTTCGCGCGCGCAATCCCAGATATTTAAGGCTTCAGCATGGCGCACAACCGGCACGATCAAGCCATTGGCAGTTTGTGTGGCGATGCCAATATGCACGCCCCCAAAGCTGTGAAGCACACCGTCCTCATCCTCATAACGCGCATTGATATTGGGAAATTCGGGCAAAACCTTCACCAAGGCCCGCATGAAGAAGGGCAGAAGCGTCAGTTTGGGCTGGTGCGCGTGCAGATTTTGGTTCACATCCTGCCGCAGGGCTTCCAGTTCGGTGACATCGCATTCCTCAATATAGGAAAAATGCGGAATGCGGCGCTTGGCCTCCTGCATTTTTTCAGCAATTTTGCGGCGCAGGCCCACGATGCGCGTGTCATGAACAGCGGTGTTTCGGGAAAGGCCTGAAACCGCAGGGGCGTTTTGCCTTTGAACATACGCCTCAAGATCGGCGGGCACAATCCGCCCCGCCGGGCCGGAACCTTGGACATGGCTTAAATCAATGCCCAGCTCATAGGCGCGGTGGCGGGTGAAGGGCGAGGCCAAAGGCGCTGAGGCGGGGCTGGTGGCGGCGGGCTTGACCACCTCAGGCTCTGGTTTTGGCGCGGGTTGAACTTGGGCAACCGGCTCTGCCACAGCGGTGGGCATTTCTCCGGCATTGCCAGCGCCCTCCACCTCAAATTCCACCAGCACGCCGCCCACCGGCATCATGGCACCAATCTCGCCATGCAGCGCCACCACAATGCCATGGACCGGCGAGGTCATTTCAACCGTGGCCTTGTCGGTCATCACGTCGAGAAGGGGTTGATCTTCCTTGACATGATCGCCGATTTTCACCGCGCGGGCGACAATTTCGGCCTCGGCGACGCCCTCGCCAATGTCGGGCAAGCGAAAGAGAAAACGTCCCATATCAGTTCTCCATCACACGCTGCAATGCGGAAATCAGGCGGGCGGGGCCGGGGAAATAGTCCCATTCAAAGGCATGGGGATAGGGCGTGTCCCAGCCGGTGACACGTTCGATCGGGCTTTTGAGATGGTAAAAGCAGCGCTCCTGCACCAGCGCGGAAAGCTCGGCACCAAAGCCGCCAAAGCGTGAAGCCTCATGCAAAATCACGCAGCGGCCGGTTTTTTGCACCGAGGCAACGATGGTCTCAATATCCAGCGGCACAATCGAGCGCAGGTCGATGAGTTCGGCATCAATACCACATTCGGCAATGGCCGATTTTGCCACATGCACCATGGTGCCATAGGCCAGCACAGTTGCGGCTGTGCCGGCGTGCACGATCGCCGCCTTGCCCAGCGGCACCTTATAATAGCCAGCGGGCACCTCGCCTTGTAGCTCGCCCGCCCATGTTTTGGCGGTTTGGTCCTGCCGCCCCTCGAACGGGCCATTATACAGGCGCTTGGGTTCCAGAAAAATCACCGGATCCTCATCCTCGATCGCCGAAATCAGCAGGCCCTTGGCGTCATAGGGGTTGGAGGGAATGATGGTTTTGAGGCCGGTGACATGGGCGAAAATGGCTTCCGGACTCTGGCTATGGGTTTGCCCGCCAAAAATACCGCCGCCATAGGGCGAGCGCACCGTGATCGGGGCTGAAAATTCGCCATTTGAGCGATAGCGCAGCCGCGCGGCCTCCGAGACCAGCTGGTCAATCGCCGGAAAAATATAATCGGCAAATTGAATTTCCACCACAGGGCGCAGGCCATAGGCCCCCATGCCAATGGCGGTGGCGACAATGCCGCCCTCTGAAATCGGCGTGTCAAAACAGCGCTTTAAGCCATATTTTTTCTGCAAGCCGTCGGTGACACGAAAGACGCCGCCAAAATAGCCGACATCCTCGCCAAAAATCAGCGTGTCCGCATCGCGCTCCAGCATCACATCAAGTGCGGAATTCAGCGCCTGAATCATATTCATCTGTGACATGGCTTAAATCCCCAGTTCGCGGCGTTGCTCGATCAGGCGCCAGTCCGGCTCTTTGAACACGCCTTCAAACATTTCCCGCACGCTGGGCTTGGACTGGCCCAATGTGCCGATGGCCTCGCCTTCTTTCATGGCGCTGCGGATGTTGTCCTCCAGCTCCGCGATGAGCGCCTCATGACGCGCTTCGTCCCAGAGGCCTATGGTTATCATATGCGCCTTGAGCCGCTCGATAGGGTCGCCCAAGGGCCAGAGCGCCGCTTCTTCCGAGGGGCGATATTTGCCCGGATCATCACTGGTGGAATGGCCCGCGACGCGATAGGTCACGCATTCAATCAGCGTTGCGCCGCCATTATTATGCGCGCGCTCGGCTGCCCATTGCGTGGCCGCCCAGAGCGCCAGAAAATCATTGCCATCCACACGCAGGCCGGGCAGGCCATAACCAATCGAGCGCGCGGCAAAGGTGGTTGCCTCACCCCCTGCAATGCCCTGAAAGGTTGAAATCGCCCATTGATTGTTGGTGATGCACAGAATAACCGGCGCGCGGTAGACTGAGGCAAATGTCAGCGCCTCATGAAAATTGCCTTCGGCGGTTGAGCCCTCGCCAATATAGGCCAGCGCGATTTTGTCATCGCCTTTATAGGCAGAGGCCATGGCCCAGCCCACCGCATTGCCAAAGCGGCTGCCCAGATTGCCGGAAATCGAATAAAACCCATAGTCGCGCGCAGAATACATCACCGGCAGTTGTTTGCCCCTGAGTGGGTCTTTGGCGTTGGAATAGATCTGATTGACAAGGTTGATCAGCGGATAGCCGCGCGCCATCAGCCAGCTCACCACCCGGTAAGTGGGAAAGCACATGTCCTGCGCACCCAGAACCATCGACTGCGCCGCGCCAATCGCCTCCTCGCCGGTGGATTTCATATAAAAGCTGGATTTGCCCTGCCGCTGGGCCCGAAACATCCGCTCATCAAACAGCCGTGTCAGAACCATGGCTTTCAGCCCTGCAAGCAGCTTGTCCGGCGCAATCTGCGGCGCCCAAGGCCCCACGGCCTGATGGCTGTCGTCCAAAACCCGGATGAGGCCATAGGGCATATCCCGCAGCGCGGGTTCCGGCGTGGCGGGGTCGGGCCGGCGCGTCTCGCCTGCCGCCGGAATGTGCATATGGCTGAAATCGGGCGATTGCCCCGGTCGGGCTGGCGGTTCTGGGATGTGAAGCTGGAGCGCAGAAGGCGTGGACATGGGAAAAAATCCTGTCTGATGTATCCCCATTAATGTGAGAATTCACGCTCAAAATCGCAATATCTATCTTTTCGTGAAACTATGAATTTAGGAATTGGAATTGCGGGATTTTGAATATTCTTGGATCATTCATGCCGGATTAAAAATCAGAACCATTATCGCGGTTCTGTTGCCTATGGCCGCTGCCCGCCGCCGCGCTTGAAGGTTGTGTTTCAGGCGGCATTACTCGCTTTTTTAACGGTCTCGCCAAGCGCAAAGCGAACGGCGGCCTGCACATGAATTGCGGTTGAATCAAAGCCCGGGCATGGCAAATGGTCGGGGTCAAGGCTGAGGCAAATTTCGGTGCAGCCAAGAATGACACTGTCCGCGCCCTGATCCATGCCAGTGCGGATGATATTGAGCAGGGCCTCGCGCGACTCTGTCCGGATGATGCCACGGCATAATTCGTCGAAAATAATGGAATGGACTTTTGTACGTTCATCTTCGCCGGGAACCAGCACGTCCAGATCATGGGTTTTCATCTGGTCATGATAAAATCCATGCTCCATTGTGTAGCGCGTGGCCAGCAGCAGGGGGCGGCGCGCACCAGCCGCCTTCAGGGCCAGCGCGGTTTCGTCGATAATGTCAATCAGCGGAATCTGGCACTGCGCCTCAACCGCTTTGGCCACAAGATGCATCGTGTTGGTGCAGATCAGCACACAATCGGCCCCCGCGCGCTGCAACCGGGCGGCCGCTTCGCCCAATAAGGCACCAGCCTGCGCCCATTGATCGGCCTTTTGCAGCTGAACCACACGCTCAAAATCAAAGGAACGCAGGAGAATTTCCGCTGAATGAAGCCCGCCCTGCTGCTGGCGCATCGCCAGATTGATCTTGCGGTAGTAAACCTCTGTGCTCTCCCAGCTCATCCCACCGATAAGGCCAATCGTTTTCATCGCTTTATGTCCTGAAGTTATTTAAAGAAGTTGATTATCATCGCGTATTGAATTGAAATATATTTGCCTATTTTTGAAAAATTTAGATAATTTCTGGATTATTATTTCAAATTTTGCCAAAATATTTAAAAATTTGAGCTGTAAGGCCAATTTGTAATGAGGATAATTTTGACAGGCTTAAAACTCAACAGTTGATTTGCAATATTGATTTTTGTCTGTTCATTTGTCTTTTTAACGCATAAATGCTGCAAATTGCGGGCTATTTTTCTTGTGCGCCAAAGGGGCAGGAGCGGCAGCGGGAATGAGTGGTTTTTCTGACCGCTTCAGCCTTGTCGGAATGTTTATAAACCCCGCAACTATTATTGACCCGTGAAAACGCTCGAAGGCTGTTATCTTCGCGTTTTTCTGTGATATGCGTTCTGTGTTGGCGTGAACAGGCTTAAGGTGACACATGGACACGGAGTATCGGCGCATCGCACATATTGTGCCGTCCGTCCGGCCTGAAGCACAAAGCGGATCAGACATGCCATCTCAACAGCAGAGTTCCGTCAAGGTTAAGAATGCGGGACGTTTTTTTGCCTTTGTGATGATTTTTGCGCTTGCCGGAGCCGCAGGAGCGCATTTTCTTGCCGATAAATTGCCCCCCCTTTATTCGGCAGTCGCGCTGATTGAGGTAAAAACGGCATTTGCGCCATCCCTGTCACCGGGTGCGGAAGGTGATCGTGCTCAAATGCTCATCGCCCATATTGTTGCGGATGCCCATTCAGATTCCGTGCTGCAAAAACAGGCTGAATATAAGGGAGCGGGGTTTGAATTTGAATTGGCGCAGGCGCTGGGGCAGGGGCTTCAGGTGCAGCCGAATGACGCCGCTTTGGGCGTTGCGGTTGTGGCCACCCTCACCGAGCCAGAAAAAGCCATTCGTCTGGCCAATGAGGTCGCCGCACTATTGATCGAGCGGCAGGCGCAGCGGCGTGCCGCCCTATGGGCTGAAGCCGAAACAAGAGCCAGCCGCGCAGTGACGGATTTGCAACAAGCCGCCGCGCTTTCAGCACGCGCGGCTTCGGATTATCGTGCATCGCACCGTGCTGAACCCAAGACCACCGATAGTACGCCCGATGCTGCACAAAACAGGGCGCTTTTGCGCAGCAGGCTGGAGGCAGCACAGGCCCGTTATGCTGCGCTGAAACATGCCACGCCAGACGATCCTTATGTCACCGGAGATATCACCTCCGGTGTGCTGACCTATCTGCGCGCGCAATATGCCGAGCAAAAGCAACAACTCTCAAAATTATCGGTTGTTTATGGTCCGCAGCATCCCAATTTGCAGCATGTTCAGCAAAATCTGCATGTTTTAAGCCAGCAGATAACCGCCGAGCTGGTACGTTTGGCCTCTGCCGCGCAGGCTGAAGTTCAGGATGTGCAACAGCAGCTTCGCGCTCAGGGAGACGCCGCGCCCCCTCATGACACCGGCGACAGCGTTCCGCCGGAGGTGCGTGCCGAGATGGAGCGTCTCGACGCGCAGGCGGCTCTGGATAAAAACCTTTATGAACATGCCCGCGAAACGCAGGCCATTCTCAAGCAGGACAGTGAAATGCAAAGCCCCGTGGTGGCACTGGGCGAGGCTGCGCATAATCCCGTTCCGGTCCACAGGTTGGCTTTAGTGCATATAGTGTCATTGGGTGCGGCTTTGGGGGCGCTTATCGGCGCAATTTTCTCAGGGGCCTTCAAAACATCGGCCTCCGGCCCGCTGAAGCCGTCGCTCGGCGCAACGCAACATAACCCTACGGCACAAGCTGTGGCGGAGGATGTTTCAATGGGGCCAGATTATGCGGTTGGTCTGTTGCCGCCGCCCTTGCCAGCGCCCCCGCGTTCAAATGCGGCTGTGCTGTCTGTTGTGGATATGCGTGTGCCGCTTCAGCCATTTGTGCTTAAGCTGCGCAGTTTAAAAGAGGCCAAGGGGTCGTGCTGTGTGGCAGTTATGGCTTTGCCGGGGGCAAAGGGCAGAACCAGTGTTGCGGTGGCTTTGGCGCATCTGGCAGCGCAAAAGGGCATGTCCGTGCTGATGATCTCCGATCACGGCCAGACACAGGACATAGAGCCTGGGCTTCTTGATATTGTTTCCAGAAAAACCAATCCGCGCGAGCTGACGCATTATGATCCTTTGTCGGATTTTATGCTCATGCGGTCGGGTTGTGCGGTGCCGGAGGATATTTGGGAACTGGCACGGCACCGGAATTTTACCGCAGTCATGCAGGCCATCACGGATTCATGGGATGTGGTGATTGTTGAATTGCCATTGATGCCGGTGCAAAATTCACCTCACACCCCGCTTTTGCCGCTGGATCTGTTGATTCTGACAGCACATCCCGCGGTGCAAACGGCTCAGGAAATGGACAATGCACGCCAGCGCTATGCAGAACGATGTGCGGTGCCAGTTGTTGTTGTGGCCAATGCCTATGGTTGAGAGAAGGCCATGCGGGCCAAAGGCTGCATAATGGCCGTTCTTTTTCACAAATATTCACGTTGAAGGCCAAGCCTTCTCAGCGCTGAAGGCCGAGAGGCACTTTCAATTATGCTTATAGCGTAAGCGTCATGCCTATGGCGCTTGACCGTTATTTCTGCAGCACAACCACGGTGGCTCCGACCGGCACACGATTGTAAAGGTCGATAATATCGTGGTTGAACAAGCGGATACAACCGCTTGATACGGCTGTGCCGATGGTTTCCGGCTCGGTTGTGCCATGCAGACGGAAATGGGTGTCGGCACCGTCTCGGTAAAGATAGAGTGCTCTTGGCCCAAGCGGATTGTCAATGCCGCCGGGCATACCGCCCGCATAGGCGCTGTATTTCGGAATACGTTCAATCATGCTGGCGGTAGGTGTCCAGCCGGGCCATTCGGCCTTACGTCCGATGACGGCGGTGCCGCTGAAATTCAGCGCCTCTGTGCGTCCCACGCCCACGGCATAGCGCAAGGCCTTGCCGTCCGGCTGCACAAGAAAGAGCCTGCGCTCAGGAATATTGACCACGATGGTGCCGGGCCGGTATTTTGATGGGAAATCAACTTCTTGCCGGAAAAGCGACGGGTCCAGCGTGCTGACATCCAGCCCCTCGATCGGATATTTTTCGTCGGGCAGGGGGCCATATATCGACTCCGGACTGGCTGCAGAAAAACCCATCGGCGGCATACCGGGATTTTCGATATTCGGCGCGGCGCAGCCTGCACTCATCAGCAGCAGCCCCCCCAGTATCGCGCGTCGTGAAAATGAATTTTGAGAAGGAATATCAATGGTTTGAAATGAGCGAGGCAGCAAGTGAACACCTTTCAGGCAGGAATCGAATCAAATGAAATTCATTAATTCTATATCCTGTTTTTTTATAACTTTTGCATCAAAAACACCAAAATCAAAGATTGCGCAAGTTGAATTCACCTTCATGAAACCCATGAACACGCATGTAACAGGCGGGGCTTCACTTTATAAAAGCCATTCATTTGGGAGATTACAATATGCGCCTCCTCATGCAGGTCTGCTCTGTATATGTTTTATGAATGATATAGAATTCTTCCTATATTTGGCTTGTTACATGACCGGAGCACGCTCCTTGGTTTAAATGGTGGTCAGTATTATTCTTGTCGCAGCATGAGAATGCCACCTGACTGACCATATAAAGATCAGGGCGAGAAAAATTCAAATAATTGTCTGGAATTTTTTTAAAGTCATTGAAAAGACTGGTGCCGATTGCGGGACTCGAACTCGCGACCTACTGATTACAAATCAGTTGCTCTACCAACTGAGCTAAATCGGCTGACTATGGTGTGCAGTGGCTACCAGCCTGTGAGAGATTTCGCAAGCCTTTTTGCAGAAATTTCTGTCATTTTATTGTCCGCGCTTGGCGCGGCTGGCAAAACGAACAGCTTCCTCTGCAGCACGAAACAGGGCCTTGGCCTTGTTGACACATTCCTGCGCCTCATTTTCCGGCACACTGTCATAGACAAGGCCGGCCCCGGCCTGCACATGCATGACGCCTTCCTTAACCACCGAGGTGCGCAGGACAATGCAGGTGTCCATATCGCCATTGGCACCGAAATAGCCGATGCACCCGGCATAAATGCCGCGTTTGTCCTTCTCCAGCTCGTCGATAATCTGCATGGCGCGCACTTTGGGGGCGCCGGAGACGGTGCCCGCCGGAAAGCCCGCGCTCAGCGCCGCAACATTGTCGTGGCGCGGGTCGAGCCTGCCCTCAACATTCGAGACAATATGCATCACATGGCTGTAATGTTCGATAAAGAAACTGTCCGTGACGTGAACTGTGCCAATTTTTGACACTCGGCCCACATCATTGCGGCCCAGATCCAGCAGCATGAGGTGCTCGGCCCGCTCTTTTTCATCCGCCAGAAGGTCGGCAGCCAGCGCCGCATCCTCCGCCGGATTGGCCCCGCGCGGACGGGTGCCGGCAATCGGCCGGATGGTGACCGTGTCCGCGCGCACGCGCACCAGAATCTCTGGCGAGGAGACAACAACCTGAAACCCGGCAAAATCAAGATAACACAGGAAAGGCGAGGGGTTCACGCGCCGCAGCGCCCGATAGAGCGAGAAGGCGGGCAGCGTGAAGGGTGCCGAGAACCGCTGGGACAACACAACCTGAAAAATATCACCCGCGCGGATATAGTCCTTCGCCTTGGCAACCATCGCATGAAACTCTGCTGCGCTGGTGTTGGACACCGGCGGCTGGGCTATGAGCAGAGGATCAATGCTGGGGGCTGTATGAGCCAGCGGGCCCTCCAGTGTGGCGACAATGGCGTTGAGCCGCTCCTGCGCCTGCTCATAAGCCACAGCCGCATTATGCGTGGGCCTGGGGCGCACCGGCGTCACAATGGTGATCTCGTCTTTCACCGAATCAAAAATCACCATCAGGGTCGGGCGGATCATGATGGCATCGGGCACGCCGATCGGGTCTGGCTTGGCGGGGGCCAGACGTTCCATCTGCCGCACCATGTCATAGCCCAGATAGCCAAAAACACCCGCGGCCATAGGCGGCAGGGTGTCGGGCATATCAATGGCGGATTCGGCCAGCAGCGCGCGCAAGGCGTCAAGCGGCGCGCCTTGACAGGGCACAAATTGCTCAGGCTCAAGCAGGGCCTGACGGTTGATTTCCGACGTGCTGCCGGTACAACGCCAGATGATGTCCGGATCGAGCCCGATCATTGAATAACGGCCACGGATAGCGCCGCCCTCAACCGACTCCAACAGGAATATATTGCCTTTTCGGCCCTGCGAGAGTTTCAGAAAGGCTGAAACCGGCGTTTCGAGATCGGCAATCAGGCGCGTGGTGACCACCTGCGGGGTGCCTGCTGAATAGAGAGCTGCAAAAGCCGTGAAATGAGGATCGTTGACCGGCATGGGTGCCTCAATTCTGACCGGTGGCCTGACGGAACACCTGTTCATTGACCTTCACGCCAATATCAGCCTGAATTTTGGCCAGATATTGATTGAGCATATCTTCCGCAAGACCGGCATTGAGCCGTTCTGCAACCTGTTTCATAGCGTCGCTGGACTTGTCCAGCGGCGGCACCGTGCTGTTGAGAACCTTGAAAATCGCACGGTCGCCATTGTCCAGAGCCACTGATCCGGCCCCATCGGCGGGTTGATTGAAGACCTGCGCCACAAAGCCGGAGGACAGTTCCGATTTGCCACTGCGCTGAACCCCTTTGGCGGTTTTGATGGTCAGATTGCCCAAGGCCACCGCAATATCATTGAGGCTGGTGCCTGAATTGATTTTTGACACGGAATCTGTCGCCAGAGCGGACAATTTTTTGGTGATCTCCTCGGCTTTCCAGGCGGCAATCACCTTATCTTTGACCTCATCCAATGTTCGGTCTCTGGCCGGATCAATCTTCTGGATTTCAAACCAGACATAGCCGCCGTCACGGGTGAGGATCGTGTCATTATCAACACCAATATCGGACGCATAAATGGCTTTGATCACGGCCAGAGGTTCAATCGGGTCAAGGGCTGGCTTGCCCTCCTTATCCAGACCGGTGGAATCGACCGCTTCAATGACCTTGGCGTCGAGACCGGCAGCCTTTGCGGCATCTATCAAAATCTTGCCCGCGGCGCGCTGATCCTCGATTTTATCATGCAGGGTCTGAATGTCGGTCTTGGCGCGCTGCTGTGCAATTTCCTTGCGCAGGTCTGCACTCACCGCATCGAGGCTTTTGACCATTTCGGGGTGGATTGCCGCTGCATGAATCAGCGCAAAGCCGAAAGGTGTTTTAATCGGGTCGCTGACCGCGTCAGCCGCCAGCGCAAAGCCAGCTTCAGCCACGGCCTTGTCAAACAGTTCGGACTTGGCCTTTGTGCCCAGTTCAATATCGGTGGCCTTCAGTTTGCGCTCATCCGCAAGGGCGGCAAAACTCATGCCTGACTTGATTTTGGCCAGTGCGGCTGTTGCATCCTCCGCATTGGGAAAGGTGATCTGCTGTAAATCGCGGGTTTCGGCCTGTGTATAACGCGCCGCCTTCACCTTTTCATAGAGCGCTGCAACATCCTCGGCGCTGACCTGATCGGGTTTGGCGGCTGTGGCCGGTGTGAGGGCCAGAGTGACAACCTTGCGATATTCAGGCGCACGGAAATCAGCCTTGCGCGCGGCGAAGAAGTCCTCAAGAACCGATGGTTCCGGCAGGGCTATATCCCCGGCATTGGCCGCTGTCAGGGTGATGTAGTCCACATCGCGTTTTTCGGCTGCATATTGATTGAACATATCCAGCAGCACATCGGGCGCTTTGATGGTGCCGGCAATGGCCTCGGTCAATTCATGGCGCAGGGAATTGCGCTTTTGCTCCGCAACATAGGCGGCTTCCGAATAGCCGGAATTGCGCAGCGTGGCTTCAAATTTCACCTTATCAAATTCACCGCTGGCTGATTTGAAATCCGGATCGCTGACCAATATTTGCGCCACAGCTTCGTCCGACATGCCCAGAGACAGGGCATTGACCTTCTGGTTGATGGCTTCGTCGGTGATCAGATTGCTCAGTGCCATGCGGTCAAGACCGGCACGATGGGCCTCGTCTGTGCTGATCACGCGGCGGGCCTGCTGCTGTGCCAGCTGCAACTCACGCTGATAGGCGGTGCGATAGGCCTTGAGGGTGATTTCGGTATGACCAACCTGAGCCAGATTGCCCTGTCCGAAGCCGCGGAAAAAATCTGCAATGCCCCAGATTCCAAAACTCATAATGATAAAACCCATGACAATGGCCAGCACAATGCGGCCAATCAGATGGTTGGTCAGGGTACGCATGGAATCGAGCATCATATATTCCCAAAAAATGAAATCAGTTTGGCTGGCGGCGCACTATAGGGATGCAACTCCAGCTACGCAACGCCAAGAGCGTATGTCAACCGCCATATCTTGCAAAAACCTAAGCAATTTCTTTGCTCATCGGCGCTGTTTCTGCTAGGCGAGGGCAATTCAGCTTCAGGAGAATGATCATGATCCGTCCACTCGTTGCCGGAAATTGGAAAATGAACGGACTGACGGCCAGTCTCGAACAACTCGGCCTGATCGCCTCCGGCCTTGATAAAGCACTGGCGGCAAAAGTGGATATTCTCGTTTGTCCGCCGTTTACGCTGGTCAAATCCGCAGCTGAAGCCCTTGCTCATACGCCTGTTCAGGTTGGCGCGCAGGATTGCCATGCCAAGGCCGCTGGCGCGCATACGGGCGATATATCGGCTGAAATGCTCAAGGATTGCGGGGCGCGTGCCGTGATTGTCGGTCATTCCGAGCGCCGCACCGACCATAAGGAAAGCAATGCCATGGTGAAGGCCAAGGCGGACGCCGTTCTGCTGACCGGTCTGCAGGCCATCATCTGTGTGGGGGAGACCAAAGCCGAGCGTGAGGCCGGACAGACTCTGGCGGTGATCGGCGCGCAGCTGGAGGGTTCTGTGCCGCAGGGCGATGCCTCCCGCATTATTATAGCCTATGAGCCGGTCTGGGCCATTGGCACAGGTCTGGTGCCGACGCTGGAGGATGTGGCCGAAGTTCATGCCTTTATCCGCACATGGCTGACCGGTCATTTTGGTGCGGCTGGCGGCAAGGTGCGCATTCTTTATGGTGGCTCAGTCAAGCCGTCCAACGCGGCGGAGTTGATGCATGTGGCCAATGTCAATGGTGCATTGGTGGGCGGCGCAAGTCTGGTGGCCTCGGACTTTCTGGGAATCGCCTCGGCTTATCGCTAAAGGTCTAGCCAATCCGCGTTCTATCCTGTAAGAGCGCTTTTCAATGTTAAATTATGGCTCAGGCTTAGGCTCTGGGCAGTTGTCGGACATAAAAATGCTCTCAGTTCTCATTGTCGTGCATCTCCTGATTGTTATTGCGCTGGTAGGTGTTGTTTTGCTGCAACGCTCAGAAGGCGGCGCGCTTGGGTCCAGCGGTGGCGGTGGCTTCATGACAGGGCGGGCGCAGGCCAATGCCCTGACAAAGGCCACGGCGATTCTGGCAACGCTGTTTTTTATCACCTCCATCAGCCTGACCGTGCTGGCCGGTCTTTCGCATTCGGGCAAGTCGATCATTGATAAAATTCCGGCTGCGACCAACACCCCCGCCAAGACCGATGCGCCCAAGGACGGCACTTTTGACCTTGGCAAATCGCTGAAGGATCAGGAATCCAAGACTCCGGCCGCACCTGCGGCGCCAGAAGCGCCCAAATCCAACTAAACCGGATGATCCGCAGATTTTAATCCCCAGCCGGGCCAGACTCGGCTGTGGATTTGTTGCGAATATTTCCCCGAATCGAAAAAATCAGGATAGAAGTATAATCCCATGGCGCGATACATTTTCATAACAGGCGGCGTGGTGTCTTCACTTGGCAAGGGGCTTGCGTCGGCGGCTCTGGGTGCTTTGTTGCAGGCGCGTGGTTACACGGTGCGCTTGCGCAAGCTGGATCCTTATCTCAATGTCGATCCGGGCACGATGAGCCCCTATCAGCATGGCGAGGTTTTTGTCACGGATGACGGTGCGGAAACCGACCTCGACCTTGGCCATTATGAGCGCTTCACGGGCCGCCCGGCGACCAAGCAGGACAATATCACCACAGGCCGGATTTATCAGGACATCATCACCAAGGAACGGCGCGGCGACTATCTGGGCGCCACGGTTCAGGTAATTCCGCATGTCACCAATGAAATCAAGGATTTCGTTCTGGCCGGCAATGACAATGTCGATTTCGTGCTGATCGAAATCGGCGGCACGGTGGGCGACATCGAGGCTTTGCCGTTTTTCGAGGCCATCCGCCAGCTGGGCAATGACCTGCCGCGCGGCCATGCGGTCTATGTGCATCTGACCCTGCTGCCCTTTATCCCGAGTGCGGGCGAACTGAAAACCAAGCCGACCCAGCATTCCGTTAAGGAACTGCGCTCCATTGGCATTCAGCCGGACATTCTGCTGTGCCGCTCTGACCGCGAAATTCCCAAAGACGAGCGCCGCAAGCTGGCGCTGTTCTGCAATGTGCGGGAAAGCGCCGTGATTGAGGCGCGCGACGTCGGCACGATTTATGATGTGCCGCAAGCCTATCATGCGGCAGGGCTGGACCGCGAGGTGCTGGCCGCTTTTGGCATTGAGCCTGCGCCCAAGCCGAATATGTCGCGCTGGAAAGGCGTCTCCACCGCCATTCACAATCCGGAAGGCGAGGTCACCATTGCCATTGTCGGCAAATATACCGGCCTGAAAGACGCTTATAAATCGCTGATCGAGGCGCTGGCGCATGGTGGCATTGCCAATCGTGTCAAGGTTAATCTCGACTGGATCGAGAGTGACCTGTTCGAGGGCAATGATCCGGCCCCTTATCTTGAGCATGTGCATGGAATTCTGGTGCCCGGTGGCTTTGGCCAGCGCGGCGCGGAAGGCAAAATTCAGGCCGCCCGCTTCGCGCGCGAGCGCAAAGTGCCGTATTTTGGCATTTGCTTCGGGATGCAGATGGCAGTGATTGAGGCGGTGCGCTCACTCAGCGGCATACAGGCGGCCAATTCAACCGAATTCGGCCCCTGCACTGAGCCGGTGGTGGGCCTGATGACCGAATGGCTGAACGGCAACCAGCTTGAACAGCGCAAGGCCGACGGCAATCTGGGCGGCACCATGCGTCTGGGCGCTTTCAAGGCCAAACTGGCGGAACAGTCCAAAATTGCCGAAATTTATGGCTCAACCGATATATCCGAGCGCCACCGCCATCGGTATGAGGTCAATATGGCCTATCGTGCTGATCTGGAAACGCGGGGCATGACATTCGCGGGCCTGTCGCCCGATGGCCTGCTGCCGGAAACCATCGAGATTGTTGATCATCCGTGGTTTATCGGGGTGCAATATCATCCGGAATTGAAGTCGCGTCCGTTTGAGCCGCATCCGCTGTTTGCCTCCTTCATCGGCGCGGCGAAGGTGCAAAGCCGTTTGGTGTGATGCTTGGCTGTGCCTTTCACCTTACCTTAAGGTGAGTGGCAAAAGAGCATCACGCTCCTTCGTCATACGCCAAGCGCGGCGAAGCAATCCAGCAATGGATTGCTTCGTCGGCTGCGCCTCCTCGCAAAGACGCTTCTCCTGATCTTGGGCCCTTTCCCTTGAAGGAAAGGGTGTTTATTCCGTCTAAAGGCAGCAGACTTTAGCTGTTCGCCTTCAGCCGCGCAAAACCCGCATCGAGATCAGCCTGCAAATCCTCGACATCTTCCAGTCCGATCTGAAAGCGCAGCGCCGGACCGCCGGGGTTCCATTGGGTCGCGGTGCGGTAGGTGGCGCAGTCAAAGGGGATGACGAGGCTTTCAAAGCCGCCCCATGAATAGCCCATGCCAAAAAGGTGCAGCCCGTCCAGCATGGCCGCGATGGCTTGCTTCGGGCAGGGCTTGAGAATGACAGAAAACAGGCCGGAGGAGCCGAGAAAATCGCGGCTCCAGATGTCATGGCCGGGGCAATCGGGCAGGGCGGGGTGCAGAACCTTCAGCACTTCTGGCCGGGTCTGGAACCATTTTGCCATGGCCAGCCCCTGACGTTCAGCCTCGCGCAGGCGCAAGTCCATGGTGCGCAACCCCCGCAAGGCCAGAAAGACGTCCTCCGGCCCGGGGCACATGGCAAAAGCGTCGAAAGTTTCGCGTAGGCGCGGCCAATAATGCGCATTGGCGGACACCAACCCCAGCAAAAGGTCTGAATGGCCGCCGAGATACTTCGTGCCCGCCTCAATGGCCAGATCAACGCCGCGCTCATGCGGGGGATAGAAAATCGGCGTGGCCCATGTATTGTCCATGATGATACAGGCGCCATGCGCACGGCCAATGGCCGCAATGGCCGGAATATCCTGCATTTCAAAACTCTGCGAGCCGGGTGCTTCGGTAAAAATGACACTGGTGTTCGGCCGCAGCAGCTGGTGAATTTCTGCGCCGATCAGAGGATCATAATATGTGGTCTCGACTCCCATACGCTTGAGAACGGTCGCGCAAAAATGACGTGTCGGGCGATAGACACTGTCGGTGACCAGAATGTGATCGCCCGCCTTGACCACGGCCAGAAGCGCCAGAGTGACGGCGGCAAGGCCGGAGGGGGCAAGCACTGTGCCAGCCGCGCCGCTCAGTCCTGTCCAGGCCTCTTCCAGCGCCTGTGTGGTGGGCGTGCCTTTTGTGCCATAGGTGAAACGCCCCGTGCGGTTTTCCAATTCGGCCATATTGGCGGCCAGAACCGTGGAGCCGCGATAGATGGGCGTATTCACATAGCCGAACTGTTCATCAGGCCGACGACCGGCATAGATAAGTTTTGTGCGGTTTTTGAAGTTTTTTTGTGCATTTTCATCACTTTTTGCCATGTTTACTGCCGTTCTGGTGCAAATTAATCGTGAAAATAGGTAAACTGCCTTTCGGCCCTTATGCAAGCGACTTTTAAGAGACGAATACTCATTTGCTCACTTGACCCTGCCGGAGAAACGTTCTGATATAGCTTGGGTTCATCTCCTTCTGGATTTACTCAGAATGACATGAAAATATGTTTTGAGCGGGAGACTCGGGAATGAAAAAAACAATCGCTACACTTGCGGCTTTAACAACACTGACCTTTGCCGCCGTCACGGCGCAGGCCGGCACATTGGATCAGGTCAAGCAGCGCGGAATGTTGTTCTGCGGTGTCAGTCAGGGGCTGCCGGGATTCAGCCAGCCGGACGACAAGGGCAACTGGACCGGTCTGGATGTGGATGGCTGCCGCGCGGTGGCCGCTGTGATTTTCAATGACCCGACCAAAGTGAAATTTGTGGCGCTGAGCTCCAAGGACCGGTTCACCTCGCTGCAATCGGGCGAAATCGATGTGCTGTTCCGCAATTCGACATGGACCATGCAGCGCGATACGGAACTGGGCCTCACCTTTGTTGGCGTCAATTATTATGACGGTCAGGGGTTTATCGTGCGCAAGAAGCTCAATGTGGCTTCGGCTCTGGAGCTCAACGGCGCCTCCATCTGCGTGCAGCAGGGCACAACCACCGAGCTCAATCTGGCCGACTATTTCCGCTCCAACAAAATCAAATATGAAGGCGTTGTGTTTGCCACTGATGACGAAACCGTCAAGGCCTATGATTCGGGACGCTGCGATTCTTACACAACTGATGCCTCCGGCCTTTTTGCCGACCGTCTGAAATTTGCCGCCCCTGACGAGCATGTGATTCTGCCGGAAATTATTTCCAAGGAGCCGCTTGGCCCCGTGGTGCGCCGTGGCGATGACCAATGGGCGGCTTTGGTCAAATGGACGCATTTTGCCATGTTGAACGCCGAAGAACTGGGCGTTTCCACAGCCAATGTGGATGAAAAAATGAAATCGGACAATCCGGAGGTCAAGCGTCTGCTCGGCATTGAAGGCAAGTTTGGCGAAGATCTGGGTGTCACCAATGACTGGGCCTACCGCATTGTGAAGCATGTCGGCAATTATGGCGAAGTGTTCGAGCGTAATGTCGGGGAAGGCTCTCCGCTGAAAATCAAACGCGGCCTCAATGCCTTGTGGAACAAGGGCGGCCTGCAATACGCCCCGCCCATCCGCTGATGTCTTTGGGCCGCGCATCACCCTTGCGCGGCCCTTTTTATCGTCACAGCATGAGGATGAGCGCTTTGCACAGTGCGGAACGGCCACAAACAGAAAACTCAGGGCATAATGCGCATGTGCCCCTGTGGAACAATCCTGTCTACAGGGGCTGGGGTTTTCAGGCTGTTCTGATTCTGCTGACCCTTTATCTGGCCTATAGTGCTTTTCTGAATACTGTGGCCAACATGAGGGCACATGGTATTCCCACCGATCTCGGATTTTGGCCGACCGCCGCCGGATTTGATATCACGCAATCGCCCATACCCTATTCAGCGGTGAATTCTTATGGCCGGGCATTTCTGGTCGGGCTGCTCAATACATTGATTGTCGGGGCTGTGGGCATTGTTCTGACAACGCTGCTGGGCTTTACGGTTGGCGTTGCGCGCCTGTCAAAAAACTGGATTGTGGCCCAGTTTGCCGCCATTTATATTGAGGCTTTTCGCAATACGCCGCTGCTGTTGCAACTGTTGTTTTTATATAATGCCGTGCTGAAGTCTTTGCCGGGGCCGAGGCAATCCATTATTTTGCCCGGCGGCGCCTTTCTCAACAATCGCGGGCTGATTTTGCCCAATCCGGTGATTCATGACGGGGCCGCTTATATCGGTTTTGCCCTTGTGGCAGGCGTGGCCGCGGCTTTTGTCTATTTACGCTGGGCGGCGGTGCGCAAAGCCCAAACCGGGCAGGATTCACCAGTGATCCGCGTCGCAGTCGGCCTCATTGTTCTGCTGCCTCTGCTGGTTTATTTTGCCGCCGGAATGCCGGTCAGTCTGGAATTTCCGGTGCTCAAGGGCTTCAATTTTGCGGGCGGCTATCAGCTATATCCTGAATTTGTAGCCCTGACCGGCGGATTGGTTCTCTACACTGCGGCATTTATTGCCGAAATTGTCCGGGCTGGCATTCAGGCTGTGTCCAAAGGCCAGAGCGAGGCTGCGGGGGCTCTGGGGCTGAACCGGGCGCAAACTCTTAAACTTGTGATCATTCCGCAAGCTATGCGGGTGATTATTCCGCCCCTCACCAGCCAATATCTCAATCTGGTGAAAAATTCGACTTTGGCCATTTTCATCGGCTATCCTGAACTGGCGCAGGTGTTTATGGGCACCGTGCTTAACCAGACCGGCGCGGCGGTGCAATGTGTGGCGATCACCATGATGGTTTATCTGACCATTTCGCTGACAACCTCTGTCCTTATGAATATTTACAACAGCCGCAAGGCTTTGGTGGAGCGATAGATGCGCAGCCAGACCCATGCTTTTCTCCGCACCGAGCCCGGAGCCATATTGCCACCACCTAAAAATTCCCGTGGCATGGTGGCCTGGATGCGTTTGCATTTATTTTCCGGCGTGGTGTCAACGCTGCTGACCCTGTTCGCAGTTTATTGTCTGGCCCGAGCCATACCTTTTCTCATCCAGTTTTTGCTGGTGGATGCGGTCTGGAGTGCGGCGGATGGTGCGCCCTGCCGCGCCGGCACAGCGGGGGCATGCTGGGCCTTTGTGGGCCAGAAACTGCCGTTTTTTACCTATGGTTTTTATCCGGCAGCTGAGCGCTGGCGGGTGAATTTGGATATGGCCATTGGGGCTGTGTTGATTTTCTGGCTTTTATGGCCCAATGCGCCGCGTAAATCTGTTGCGGTGATTATATTTTTTATCGCCTTTCCTCTGATCACCTTCGTTTTGCTGCGGGGCGGGCTGGGCAGCGGGCTTCTGGTGATCGGCACAAACCTCTGGGGCGGCATATTCATCAGCCTGATTGTGTCGCTGGTTGGAATTGTGTTTTCGCTGCCGATTGGTGTTGTGCTGGCATTGGGGCGGCGATCCCGCTTGCCGATGGTTCGCTTTCTGAGTGTGACCTTCATCGAATTTGTGCGCGGCGTGCCTTTCATTACCGTGCTGTTCATGGCGCAGTTTCTGCTGCCTTTGTTCATGCCTGATCCCAGCTATGCCAATTCATTTGATCATCTGCTGCGGGTGCTGATCGGCACGGTTCTGTTTGCCGCCGCCTATATGGCCGAGGAAATCCGCGGCGGGTTACAGGCCATGCCCAAAGGGCAGTTTGAAGGGGCGATGGCGCTTGGCCTTGGTTATGGCCAGATGATGCGCCTGATCATCCTGCCGCAGGCCCTGACGCTGGTCATTCCCGGAATTGTCAATAATTTCATTGGCTTGTTCAAGGATACAACTCTGGTGGCCGTTGTTGGCATTTATGATTTTCTGGCAACCGTGGATGCGCAGATCAAGGACCCTGTCTGGACCGGCCCCTATATTTCGACCACGGGCTATTTATTTGCGGCCATGTTCTATTTCATCTTCTGCTTTGGAATGTCCCGTTATTCGCAATTTATGGAGCGCCGGCTTGCCGCAGGCCGCTCTCACTAAAAAGGGTTCTGATATGTCCATGACCACAGGCCTACAGTCCAATGACCTTAAAAACGAGACCGCGATTGATATTATTGGCATGAACAAATGGTATGGCGATTTTCATGTGCTGCGCGACATTAATCTCAATGTGGCGCGGGGCGAGAAAATTGTGATCTGCGGCCCTTCCGGCTCGGGCAAATCCACCATGATCCGCTGCATCAACCGTCTGGAAGAACATCAGAAAGGTCGAATTATCGTTGACGGCATCGAACTGACCAATGATGTGAAGCGTGTCGATGAAATTCGTCGTGACGTAGGCATGGTTTTTCAGCACTTCAACCTGTTTCCGCATTTGACCATTCTGGAAAATTGCACGCTTGCCCCTGTATGGGTGCGCAAAATGCCGAAAAAGCAGGCGGAAGATGTTGCCATGCACTATCTCACCCGCGTGAAAATTCCGGAACAGGCGCTCAAATATCCGGGCCAGCTTTCGGGGGGGCAGCAGCAGCGTGTCGCCATTGCCCGTGCTTTGTGCATGAATCCGAAAATCATGCTGTTTGACGAACCCACATCGGCGCTTGATCCGGAAATGGTGAAGGAGGTGCTGGATACCATGGTTTCGCTGGCCGAGGAGGGGATGACGATGCTCTGCGTCACCCATGAAATGGGCTTTGCGCGGCAGGTGGCAGACCGCGTTGTCTTTATGGATCGTGGTGAAATTGTAGAAATGAACGAGCCTTCCGCCTTTTTCAGCGCACCGCAGCATGAGCGCACAAAGCTGTTCTTAAGCCAGATATTGCATTGACGCGTGAAGGTCTGCATCACGCCGGTGGTTGCCCGCGCTTTTCTGGCGAATTGTTTTTATTCGCCATCGAGGGTCGGTTTATGATAGCAAAGCGCCACAAGGATGGCGCATTGCTGCGTATATCCTGCGATCCGGAGTGTGCGTGTGGAGCATAATTTCACCAAAACCCTAACTGACAAGATCATTGTTCGTGATTTTGTTGTGATGATGATGATCGGTATTTATGATCACGAATATCTGAAACCACAGCGCGTGCGGTTCAACATTGATGTCGATATTTCCCGCATCGATCATGTGCCAACTGATATTCACGATGTGTTTTCTTATGATTATGTCACAGACGGCATTCAGGCGCTGGCCAGCGAGGGGCATGTGCTGTTTGTCGAACAGATTGCCGAGCGCGTGGCGGCCTATGTTTTGCGGCACAATCGGGCGCAGAGAATTCGCGTTATGGTCGAAAAACTCGATATTCGCCCGGGGAGTGTCGGCATTGAGATTGTCCGCTGCAAAAACCGATGAGTTTTGCCGGTTTTATCTCCGGCAAAATTATCGGCCCTATGGTCACGCTTAAGCTTTTTTGTTAAACATGCTGATCGAGGATTTAATACGAAACGATTTTTGAATGTCGGATCTGGAAATTGCTGAAGATGAGACCGTGAAGGAAAGTGCCGCAGACCTGTCGGCACCCAGCTCGTTTTTTTTGCGAAATGATGGGGCTAAAAGTCCTCTGGAGGCGTTGCAGCCCGAAACGGCGCCGCCACCCCCGCCTGCGCCGAAGCGGAAAAAACCCCGCGACGGAATTTTAAGCTCTATCAGCGGCTTTTTGTCGTTTTTTCTGGTTGTGCTGTTTGGCATATTCGCGGGCTATGGCGAATTGCTGCGCGAATTGCGCACACCCGGCCCGCTGCCCGCCGATAAGGCTGTTGTGATTGTCTCCGGCGCCGACGGTGTTGCCATTGTGGATCAGCTGGTGAATGAGGGCGTCATCACCAGCAGTTTTCTCTTTTCGGTCGGAATGCGGATCGAGGGGCAGGGCTCAAAGCAACTGCGTGCGGGCGAATATCTGTTCAAACAAAATGCCAGCCTGCAGGACGTGATTGATACTCTGGCCAATGGCCGGGTTATTTTGCACAATATGACCATTCCCGAAGGCTGGACCAGCGAACAGGCGGTGGAGCGCCTGCGGGAAAGCGATCTTTTATCAGGGGATATCAAGGATATTCCACCGGAAGGGTCGATTTTTCCCGATACCTATCGCTTTTCTAAAGGTGCCTCCCGCGAGCAGATTTTAAGGCAGATGGAAGAAGCCTCGAAGAAGGTGATCACAGATGTCTGGTCCAAGCGCGCGCCCGACCTGCCGTTCAAGTCCCCTTATGAACTGGTGACTCTGGCCTCGATTGTCGAGAAGGAAACCGCCAAGGCCGATGAGCGCGCGCGCGTGGCCGCTGTCTATATCAACCGGCTCAACAAGCATATGCGGTTGCAGTCCGACCCGACGATTGTGTATGGGCTGGTGGGTGGCAAGGCCACGCTCGGCCACCCCATCATGAAATCCGAACTGGATAAGCTGACACCTTACAACACGTATCTGGTTGATGGATTGCCGCCGGGGCCGATTGCCAATCCGGGGCGGGCAGCGCTGGAGGCTGTTGCCAATCCCTCGCGCACGAAGGAGTTTTATTTCGTGGCCGATGGCACAGGCGGCCATGTTTTTGCCGAAACTCTGGAGCAGCACGCCAAAAATGTGATGCGCTGGCGTCAGATTGAAAAAGATATGAAAGACCGGCTGGCGCCTGATGCGCTGTTTCCGATTGTGCCTGTAACCCCCGCCACGCCTGCCGCTCCCGTCAAACCGGCGCATCAGGGTTGGAATTTTAACGGGGCGACCATCATTCTGGCGTCAGATACGGTGGATGATGAGGCCATGCGTCAGGCCCGCGAACGGCTGGCCAATACATTGCGGATGAATGATGCAGGCGGGCAACTGTTTGGAACATTGGCACCGTCCTCACCATCAATGCCGCCAAGCACCGCAAATGGGCCGCCCAGACCTATCTATGATGCCTCCGAAGGCACCCCGCTTGATCCTTTGCTGGACAAGAGTTTTGATCTCAACTCGCCCAAGATCATCCCGAAATTGCATTGAACGCTGGATTTGTGATGACATTACACAGTATGACTGGCTTTTCCCGGGTCAGTGGGGCAGGCCTGGACTGCCAGTTCACCTGGGAGCTGAAATCGGTCAATTCCAAAGGGCTTGATCTGAGATTGCGCTGTCCGAACGGGTTTGATGCGCTGGAGTCGGAACTGCGCGCCCGTCTGACACGCAAACTGGCAAGAGGCACGGTTTATGCCACATTGAGTGTGCAGCAGGGCGAAGCTGCGCCCTCTGTGCAGATCAATGAACCCATGCTCCGGGCTGTGATTGATCTTGTTAGCAAACTCCCGCGCGGAGATGCGATCCGCCCTGCATCCCTCGATGGACTTCTTGCGCTCAAAGGCATTATTGAGCCCGTTCAGACGCCGGAATTTTCAATGGAAACCGATCAGGCCGCAGTATTTGCGGCCCTTGATTCGGCTCTTGAAGGACTTCTGGCCATGCGCAAGGCCGAAGGGCAGGCGATAGCCGCTGTTTTGCAGAAGCGGATGATGTCCATTGCGGCGCTGGTTGCGCGCGCCGAGGTTCATCCCGCCCGTCAGCCGGAGGCCATCGCCAAACGGCTGGCGCAAAATCTGGCCTTGTTGCTCGGACAGACCGCATTGGATCCTGTGCGCCTGCATCAGGAGGCCGTTATGCTCGCAGCCAAGGCCGATATACGCGAGGAGCTGGACCGGCTGGTGGCGCATGTCGCGGCGGTGCGGTCATTGCTGAGCGAAGGCGGGCCTGTCGGCCGGCGTCTTGATTTTCTTGCACAGGAATTATCGCGCGAAGTGAATACTTTATGTGCAAAATCCAATGATGTGTCCTTGACGGCGCTGGGGCTTGATCTCAAGACAGAGGTTGAGCAATTTCGTGAACAAGTCCAGAATATCGAGTGAAATCTGATGAACAGTGCCGAAATGACCAACCTTTCCCGCAGGGGGCTGATGCTCATCCTGTCCTCGCCTTCGGGGGCGGGCAAAACCACGCTCACACGCATGTTGTTGCAGGACCGCTCCACGGATCTGACACTGTCGGTGTCGGTAACCACACGCCCGCGCCGCTCCAGTGAGGTGGATGGCATTCATTATCATTTTATCAGCCTGAAGGAATTTGAGCGGCTGCGCAAGGATGGCGACCTGCTCGAATCCGCCGAGGTGCATGGCAATTTTTACGGCACACCGCGTCCGCCTGTTGAGGCTGTTCTGGCAAAAGGCAGGGATATGCTGTTCGATATTGATTATCAGGGCACACAGCAGGTGCGCGCTAAGGCCGGACAGGATGTGGTGACCATTTTCATTCTGCCTCCGTCCATGGCCGAGCTTCAGCACCGGCTGGAACGGCGCAATGAGGACGCCCCTGAGGTGATTGCCAAGCGCCTCGATAATGCCCGCAATGAAATCCAGCGTTGGACAACCTATGATTATGTGATTGTCAATGACGATCTCCAGCGGGCCTATGCGGATGTCGTGGCGATTTTGCGCGCTGAACGCCTGAAGCGTATCCGTCAGGAAACGGGCATCAATAGTTTCGTCAAACATTTGCTGGGTTCAAAAAACCAAACGGCTCTGTCTTAGGGGCATTGCTTTCGACGCATCTGTCGGTATAGTCCGGCAAAATTCGGTTCCGAGCGGTGCTGCCGCTCCTTGGAGGTTTTATGTTCATTACCCCTGCTTATGCACAGGCCGTTGGCGCCAGCAGCAATGTCAATGATATTCTGGTGCAGATTGCCCCCTTTGGCATCGTGCTGGTGATTTTTTATTTTCTGCTTCTGCGTCCGCAGCAGAAGCGGGCGCGCGAGCAGGCCGAGATGCTGTCGAAAATCAGCCGCGGCGATACGGTGGTCACCACAGGCGGGATTATCGGCAAGGTGACAAAAGACAATGATCCGGCTGAAATCGAGCTTGAAATTGCTCCGAATGTGAAAATTCGTGTCCTGCGCCAGATGGTGACGGATGTGCGCGGCAAATCTGCTCCTGCAAAAGTCTAAAATCATATGCTTCGCTTTGCCCCCTGGAAAACAGCTTCAATCCTGATCGGCACTTTGCTGGCCTTTTTGCTGATTGTGCCGAGCCTTTTGTCAAAAGACACGCGCGAGCATATCGGCAGCAGCCTGCCCTCATGGCTGCCCTATCGCTCTGTTGTGCTGGGGCTTGATTTGCAGGGGGGCGCGCATGTGCTGCTGTAGGTGGACAGTCCTTCGGTTTTGCGCACACAGGTTGAAAATCTGCGTGATGATGTGCGGCGTGTGCTGCGTGAGGAAAAAGTCTCCCTGTCCGGCGGCATTGGCCTTCAGACCAGAGGCGTGACGGTGCGCATTCCCAATGCGGCGGATCGTGACCGTGTGCTGCCCAAATTGCAGGCTTTAAGTCAGGTGCTGGGCAATACGCTGACCGGCAATACGGCGGGCCGCTCGCTGACCATTTCGGTCGATAATGACGGTCTGGTACAGCTCACCGTGACCGATGCCGGTGTGGCCGATAAGGTGCACCATGCCATCACCCAGTCCATTGAAGTTTTGCGCCGCCGCATTGATCAACTCGGCACAACCGAACCCAATATTCAGCAGCAGGGCAATGACCGTATTCTGGTCGAGGTGCCCGGCTTGCAGGATACAACCAAGCTGAAAGATCTGCTGGGCACAACAGCCAAGCTGGAATTCCGTTTTGCGGCTGCGGCAGGGGCTGACCCGTCCGAATATGAAAACCTGCCCCAGACCGAGCAGCCCGGCCTGATGCCGGTTGAAAAGCGTGTGATTGTGCAGGGCGAGGACCTCACCGATGCGCAGGCGGGCGTTGACCAGCAGACGGGCCGTCCCGACATTAATTTCACCTTCAATATTCGCGGCGGCCAGCGTTTTGCTCAGGCGACAGCTGAAAATGTCGGGCGTGTTTTTGCCATCGTTCTCGACAATAAGGTGATTTCAGCACCTGTCATCAATGGCCCCATTCCCGGCGGCAAGGGCCAGATCAGTGGCTCCTACACCATTGAAACCGCCAATAATCTGGCCATTCTGCTGCGGGCTGGCGCGCTGCCGGCCAAGCTGACCATTGTTGAGGAGCGCACTGTTGGCCCAGGTCTGGGGCAGGATTCGATTGATGCCGGCAAAAAGGCGGCCTATGTCGGCGCGGCACTGGTTCTGACCTATATGCTTGTGACCTATGGCACATTTGGTGTTTTCGCCAATATTGCCCTCGGGGTGCATATTCTTTTGATTTTTGCCTCGATGGTGCTGCTGGGTGCAACCCTCACCCTGCCGGGCATTGCCGGTATTGTGCTCACCATCGGCATGGCGGTGGATGCCAACGTTCTGATTTATGAGCGTATCCGTGAAGAAAACCATATGGGCCGCTCGATCATTGCCTCGCTGGATGCTGGTTTTACCCGCGCTTTTGGCACCATCGTTGATTCGAATGTGACGATGTTTGTGGCTGCGCTGATTCTCTATCTGTTTGGCTCCGGCCCCGTGCGTGGCTTCGCGGTCTCGCTGGGTCTTGGCATTCTCACCTCCATTGTTACGGCGGTCACCATGACCCGCATGATGATTGCGCTATGGTATCGCTATCGCCGTCCCACCAAATTGCCGATTTAAGGTCGTCCATGAAACTTCTTCGTCTCGCGCCGGAAAATACAAAATTTGGATTCATGCGTTTCCGACGCTTTTCCTATCCGTTTTCGGCTGTTCTCTCGATTCTGTCGATTCTGATGTTTTTCTCGGTGGGGATGAACTTCGGTATCGACTTTTCGGGCGGTATTCTGATTGAAATGCGGGCCAAGACTGGCGAGGCCGACCTCGCCCTGCTGCGGGGTTTGGGAGAAAAGCTCAATATCGGAGCGATCGAAGTCCAGAGTTTTGGCACCGCTGGGGACGTATCCATGCGTCTTGGCGCGCAGACGGGGGGCGATCAGGCGCTTCAGGCGATTGTGGGCCGGTTAAAGAGCGCCATCGGCGAGGGCTATGATTTCCGCCGTATCGAAACGGTGGGCCCGCGTGTCTCGGGCGAACTGGTTCAGTCCGGCACACTGGGTATTGTGATTTCGATCATCGCCGTGCTGATGTATCTCTGGTTCCGGTTTGAATGGCAGTTCGCGGTGGGCGCGGTCATCGCCACCATGCACGATCTGTTGCTGACCGTCGGCTTTTTTTCTGTGACGCATCTGGAGTTTAACACAACATCCATTGCCGCCATTCTGACCATTGTCGGCTATTCGCTGAACGAAGCTGTGGTCGTGCTCGACCGTATTCGTGAAATGATGCGCAAATATAAAAAGCTCAGCATTGCCGATATGATTGACCTGTCGATCAATGCTGTGCTGCCGCGCACCATCATGACCGCGACAACCGTTTTTCTCGCGCTGCTCGCTTTGGTGCTGTTTGGCGGCGAGGTCATCCGCTCCTTCTCGCTGGCGATGATGTGGGGCATTTTTATCGGAACCTATTCATCCATCTTCATCTGCACCCCGATTCTGATTTATCTGGGTGTGCGTAACGATGCCTTTGGCAGTGATGCAAAAGACAAAAAGGCGGACGCTTGAGTCAGGGGCAGAAATATGACGGCTTTGTGCCCGGTCGTCATCTGATTGATGCCTATGGGGCGGGCGGTTTCCGCTTTGCAGATATGTCGCATAAAGGCTCGATTCTGGCGCTGCCCTCAGGAGTTTGGGCTTTGCCTGTTGCCGATTTTGCGGCGCTAACCCCTGCGAGCCTCAAGCCCTTATTTGCGGAAGCGCGGGGCGAAGTCGAGCTTCTGCTGATCGGGGTTGGGGCTGAAATGCGCTTTGTGCCGGAATTGCTCAAAGCCCGCCTGCGGGAGGCCGGTATCCGTGTCGAGGCCATGCCAACCGGCGCGGCGGCCCGTACCTATAATATTCTCGTTGGCGAAAACCGCAAAGTGGCCGCCGCATTGATTGCTGTTGATTGATGAGCGCGCTGGAGCAGGCCTATCTCCACTGTGATGCCCTGTTGCGGCAATTTGATCATGACCGCTGGCTGGCTTGTCTTTTTCTGCCCTTGCCTGCGCGCGCGCATATTCATGCGCTTTATGCCTTCAGCCTTGAAATTGCCCGAATCCGTGAAAGCATCCGCGAGCCGCTGAATGGTGAAATCCGGCTGCAATATTGGCGCGATGTGCTGGAGGGCGCAGGGCGGGGCGAGGTTCAGGCCCATCCTGTGGCTCATGCGCTGCTGGATACGATTGATAAATTTCACCTTCCGGTCATGGCTTTGCGCAATCTGATTGATGCCCGCACCTTCGATTTATATGACGATCCCATGCCTAACCGGAATGATCTGGAGGGCTATTGCGGTGAAACCTGCTCGGTTTTGTTTCAGCTTGGCAGTCTCATTTTGGGCGGTGAGGCGCCCGCTCTGGCCGATGCTGCCGGCCATGCCGGTGTGGCTTATGCGCTGGCGGGGCTGATGCTGGCCCTGCCGGTTCATCTTCAGCGCGGGCAATGCTATCTGCCGGTGACGATGATGCAGCAGCGGGGTTTGAGCCACGAGGCGCTGATGAACAGGCCGGACGAGGACAGACTCCGCCTTGTGCTGGCTGATCTCTGCGCTCTGGCCCAGAGCCATCTGGACAAATCTCTGGCCGCACAAAAATCTTTGCCCGCGATCCAGCGCGGCGCGTTTCTGCCGCTCTCGCTGGTGCCTTTGCATCTTAAAGCTGTGCTGAAGAATAAGCATCCGGCCCTTCAGGTCTCATCGGTTGCGCAATGGCGCAAGCAATGGGCGCTCTGGCGCGGCGCAAGGCTTATAGCTTAGAAGAGTATGTTTTTATATAGACATGCTTTGTGAGAGGGAGAGTTGATCCTACAATAGCTCTATCCTGCGCGCAGCAGCTTGATGGCTTCATCCCGCTCAAACAGATAAAGCAACTGGCGCAAGGCCTGGCCGCGCGGACTTGTCAGATCGGGGTCGCGGTTGAGAATGAGGGCGGCGTCATCGCGCGCCATTTGCAGCAAGGCGCCATGCACATCAAGCTGCGCCAGTTTGAAGCCGGGTGTGCCGGACTGGCGGGTGCCCAAAATTTCACCCTCACCGCGCAGGCGCAGGTCTTCCTCGGCAATGCGGAAACCATCCTCGCTTTGCCGTAAAATGTCCAGCCGCGCGGTGGCGGTTTCGCTTAAAGGTGGCTTATAGAGCAGCAGGCAGGTGGATTGCCCGCCGCCACGCCCCACACGTCCGCGCAACTGGTGAAGCTGGGCCAGACCAAAGCGCTCGGCATGTTCAATCACCATAATGGTGGCTTCGGGCACATCCACGCCCACCTCGATAACCGTGGTCGCCACCAATATTTTCGTTGTCCCGCGCTGGAAGGCGCTCATGGCTTCATCCTTGGCTTTGGGTGGCATTTTGCCATGCACCAAGCCGACAGCATCACCAAATATGCCTTTGAGATCAGCAAAACGGTCTTCGGCAGCGGCGACATCCAGCAGTTCGCTTTCCTCCACCAGCGGGCAAACCCAATAGACCCGCGCACCTGTGTTCAGCGCGCGGCCAATGGCCTGCACCACCTCATTCAGGCGCTCCAGCGGCAGCGCGCGCGTGATGATGGGTTGCCGTCCTGCCGGTTTTTCATGCAGGTTTGAGGCCTCCATATCGCCAAAATAGGTCAGCACCAATGTGCGCGGAATGGGCGTGGCGGTCATCACCAGAATATCCACCGCCTCGCCCTTTTCGCTCAAGGCGAGACGCTGATGCACGCCAAAACGATGCTGCTCATCCACCACCGCCAAAGCCAGATCATGAAAAATGACCTTTTCCTGAAACAGCGCATGGGTGCCGATAATGATCTGGGCGGAACCGTCGGCGATAGCCTGTAGTTTTGCCGCGCGCTCGCTGCCTTTATCGCGGCCCGTGAGCAGACATATGGTGAGACCGGCGGCCTCGGCCAGTGGCGCAATGCGGGCGAGATGCTGACGCGCCAGAATTTCTGTGGGGGCCATCAGCGCCGCCTGATGCCCGGCCTCAATCACACTGACCATGGCGAGCAGGCCGACTATGGTTTTGCCCGAGCCGACATCACCTTGCAGCAGGCGCAACATGCGCGAGGGCGCGGCAAGGTCCGCACGGATTTCGGCCAGCGCTGTTGTCTGTGCGCTGGTCAATGTGTAGGGCAATGCGGCCAGAATTTGGGCGGTGAGGCGGCCATCGCCTATTTTGGCGCGGCCCTTTGCCGTTTTCATCTGTCCACGCACAACGCGCAGGGCCAGTTGACTGGCCAGCAATTCGTCATAGGCAAGGCGGCAGCCTGCCGCAGAGGCGGGGGCAATGTCTGCCGGACTTTGCGGTTGGTGAAACTGGGTGAGCGCGGCCGAAAAGCTCGGCCATTGCCGTTGCTGCAGCAGGGCGGGGTCAAGCCATTCCGGCAGTTTCGGCAGTTTTTTGAGCGCCAATTCGATGGTTCTGGCGAGAATACGCGGAAAAAGCCCTTCGGTGAGGCTATAGACAGGCTCAACGGGCGGCAGCTTGGCCAGTCCGGCTTCGTCCAGAATCCGATCCGGATGCACCATCTGCAAATGGCCATCCCAAAGCTCCAGCTTGCCGGAAATCCAGCGTTTTTGTCCCAGCGGCAGAGCCCGCTCGATCCATGCCGGATTGTTCATGAAAAACACCAGCATCAGATCACCGGTGTCATCCTCCACGATGACGCGATAGGGGCCTTTGCCATATTTCGATTGCGGGGGGCGGTGCTCGGTCGCCACCACCTCCAATGTGACAATTTCATCCGGCTTGGCCTCGCGGATTTTGGGCCGCGCGCGCCGGTCAATGGCGGCATAGGGCAGGTGAAACAGCAGATCGACAAGGCGGGCAGGGCGCTCCTGACCAGTGAGCAACCTGTCGAACAGGGGCGCGAGTTTCGGCCCGACGCCGGGCAGCGTCGAAACTTCGGTAAACAGCGGATTGAGTGCAGGCGGGCGCATATATTCTTTTGACTTTGAAGCTGAAGTTTTGCAAGTGCCACTGACAGGCCCGCCAAAGCAGAGTATAGAGCCCATACTCACTTTTAACAGAAGACGAAGCCATGACTCAGACTGACACTTCTCTTGACGCGCGCCGCCGTAAAATTCAATATCGCGCCTGGCATCGCGGAATGCGCGAAATGGATCTGATTTTCGGCAAATTTGTCGATCAGAACATCGCCATTTTGAGTGAAAGTGATCTCGATGCGCTGGAACTGTTGATGGAAGAAATTGATCGGGATATTTTTATGTGGCTGACCGGTGAGGCGCCGGTGCCCGCGCATTTGGATACGGCAATCTATCGCGCTGTGAAAGCATTTCACACCCATCTCGGCCCGATTCATATTTAAATTCAGGACGTTTTATTCATGTCGGCATCATTGCGCGCAGCCCAGCTTCTTGGTCAGGGTGAATCTTTAACTCTGTCCAGCCTGCCCGAGGGCTATGATGCCTTTGTTCTGGCTGACGTGGTGCGGCGTCTGGCTGTCAAGGCTGAGGATCGTTCGGTCGTTCTGGTGCATGTGGCGCGGGACAGCCAGCGGGCACAGAGCTTTACTGAAGCCATGAATTTTGCCGAACCGCAGATTGAGGTTCTCGATTTTCCAAGCTGGGACTGCCAGCCCTATGACCGTGTTTCGCCCAACAGCGCTATAGCCATGCGGCGGATGATCGTGCTCTCGCGGCTGGCGCGCACGCGCTCCTCCGGCGAGCGGCCCCGCATTCTTTCCACCACGGTCAATGCGCTGCTGCAACGGGTGCCGCCCTATAAATGGGTGGCGCGCGAGAGTTTTTCTGCGGCGGCGGGCAATGCGGTGGATCTGGATGCGCTGATGAAATGGCTGGAAACCAATGGCTTCCAGCGTGCCAGCACAGTCAATGAGCCGGGCGAATATGCGGTGCGCGGCGGCATTGTGGATCTGTTTCCGTCCAACCTGCCGCAGCCGGTGCGGCTGGATTTTTTTGGCGATACGCTCGATACAATCCGCACCTTTGATATTGAAACGCAGCGCTCCACCGGCCAGATCGGCAGTCTTGACCTTGTGCCGATGAGCGAGGTGCAGCTTACCACTGAGTCCATGCGCCGCTTTCGTCAGGCCTATGTCACGGCCTTTGGCGGCGTGACGCGCGGCGACCAGCTTTATGAAACCGTGAGCGAGGGGCGGCGCTACCCCGGCATGGAGCACTGGCTGCCGCTGTTTCACGAGGAGCTGGATAGCCTGCTGGATTATGTTGGCGCGGCGCCGCTGATTTTGGATGATCGCGCGGGCGAGGTGATGGCCGAGCGTTTCGCCACCATCAAGGATCATTTCGAAAACCGTCAGATGGCGCTGGACACCGACCCCGGCCATACGCATTACAAGCCCCTGCCGCCCAATAAGCTGTATTTTGACCCTGCCGAATTGCAGGACAGGCTGAACCTGCATCCCGTCGCGCGGATATTGCCCTTTGCGCGGCCGGATGCTGAGGCTTTTGCCAAAATGTCTCTGGCTGAAAATATCAAGGCCACACAAGCGCAGGGTCAGTTTGTCGATTGCGCCGCCAAAATCGGACGCAATTTTGCGCCGGAGCGCAACACACCCGAAGCCAATGTGTTTGAGGTGGCGATTGCCCATATCAAGGCCATGCAGCAGGCGGGTCGCCGTGTGATTGTGGCGGGCTGGTCGGATGGCTCACGCGAGCGTCTCGGCACCGTGCTGGCTGACCACGGATTGAAGAAAATCAACAACATATCGACATTGGCTCATGCGTTGACTTATCCGCGCAACGAGACCTCGCTGGCTGTTCTGAGCATCGAAACCGGCTTTGAAACCGACGAACTCGTGGTGATCGGCGAGCAGGACCTGCTCGGCGACCGGCTGGTGCGCCAGCGCAAAAAGCAGAAGCGCTCGGCCAATTTTCTGCGTGAAGTGGCGGCGTTAAGCGAGGGCGACCTTGTTGTGCATGTCGATCACGGGATTGGCCGCTTTATCGGCCTGAAAAATATCGAGGCGGGTGGGCAGCCGCATGATTGCCTTGAAATTCATTATGCCGGTGACACCAAGCTGTTTCTGCCCGTGGAAAATCTCGAACTGTTGTCACGCTATGGCAATGAGGATGCCGAGGCGCAGCTTGACCGCTTAGGCTCCACCGGTTGGCAGACCCGCAAGGCGCGGATGAAAAAGCGCATCCGTGAAATTGCGCATGGGCTGATTAAAATTGCAGCGGAGCGCTTGCTGAAACAAGCGCCGCGCCTCATTCCGCCCGAAGGCGCCTATGACGAATTTTGCGCCCGCTTTGCCTATGACGAAACCGAAGATCAGCAAAATGCCATTGACGCCACGCTGGATGATCTGGCGGCGGGCAAGCCCATGGATCGACTGATTTGCGGCGATGTCGGTTTTGGCAAGACCGAAGTGGCTTTGCGCGCCGCGTTTGTGGCCGCCATCAATGGCAAGCAGGTGGCGGTGATTGTGCCCACCACCTTGCTGGCGCGCCAGCATTTCAAGAATTTCTCCGAGCGATTTGCCGGTCTGCCGATCCGTGTGGCGCAGGCCTCGCGCATGGTCAGTGCCGCTGAAATGAAAGCCACAAAAACCGGTCTGGCCGACGGACAGGTGGATATTGTCATCGGTACCCACGCTTTGCTGGGCAAGGGCGTGGCCTTTAAAGACCTTGGTCTGGTGATTGTCGATGAGGAGCAGCATTTTGGCGTTGGCCATAAAGAGCGGCTGAAGGATTTGCGCGCCGAAGTGCATGTGCTGACGCTGTCCGCGACGCCGATTCCGCGCACTCTGCAACTGGCGCTGACCGGCGTGCGCGAACTCTCGATCATCGCCACGCCGCCGGTGGATCGTCTGGCGGTGCGCAGTTTCATCACGCCATTTGACCCGCTGATTGTGCGTGAAGCCTTGCTGCGCGAGCGTTATCGCGGTGGCCAGAGCTTTTATGTTTGCCCGCGCATTGATGATCTGGATGAGGCGGCGGCTTTCCTGCGCAAAAATGTGCCGGAGGCTAAATTTGTCGTGGCGCATGGCCAGATGGCCGCCAGCGAGCTGGAAGATAAAATGTCGGCCTTTTATGAGGGCAAATATGACATTCTGCTCTCCACCACCATCATCGAATCCGGCATTGATATTCCGCGCGCCAATACGCTGATCGTGCATCGGGCGGATATGTTCGGCCTTGGCCAGCTCTATCAGCTGCGCGGGCGGGTGGGGCGCTCGAAAACCCGCGCCTATGCGCTTTTCACATTGCCGGAAAAACGCCTCACCGCACAGGCGGAAAAGCGCCTGAAGGTGTTGCAAACCCTCGACACATTGGGCGCGGGCTTCCAGCTGGCCACGCATGATCTGGATATTCGCGGCGCGGGCAATTTGCTCGGCGATGAACAGTCCGGCCATATCAAGGAGGTGGGCTTTGAACTTTACCAGCAAATGCTGGAAGATGCTGTGGCCGCGCTGAAATCCGGCGAACAGGAGCCGGTGGAGGAGGCCTGGTCGCCGAATATCACCATTGGCACGCCTGTAACAATTCCGGAAGATTATGTGCAGGACCTCTCCCTGCGCCTGAACCTCTATCGCCGTCTCTCGACCATTGATACGGATGAGGGGATTGAAACCATGGGCGCTGAACTCATTGACCGCTTTGGCCCCATGCCGCCTGAGGTGCAGCAGTTGCTCAAACTGGTGTCGATCAAGGCGCTGGCACGCCGCGCCAATGTCGAGAAGGTGGATGCCGGGCCGAAGGGGGTTATTCTGTCCTTCCGCGACAATTCCTTTGCCAATCCGAACGGGCTGGTGCGCTATATCGCGCAGCAGGGTGTCTCGGCCAAAGTGCGGCCAGACATGCGCATTGTCTTTATCCGTGACTTTGACGAGGCCAATCAGCGATTGGAGGGCACACGCCTGATCTTGCGCGCCTTGGTGGGGCTGGCGGAAAAGAAGGCGGCTTAACCAGCCGCAGCCTTGTCGAGCGCTGCAACCAATGCCTCCACCGGCTGCGCGCCGGAGAGGCCATATTTGCCCGCCAGAATGAAGAAGGGTACGCCGTTAATGCCCAACTCCTGCGCCTGGCGGATTTCGGCCTGCACTTCGGCAATATCCGCGCCATCGTCCAGCAATCTGGCGATGATGTCGCGCTCCATGCCGTTCTGCTCGACCACATCCAGCAGAACAGCGCGGTCCGAAATATCGGCACCATGCTCGAAATAGAGCGACATCAGCCGTTCTTTGACGGCGGCCTGCGTGCCGACAGCGTATGCCCAGCGGATCAGCCGGTGCGCGTCCAGTGTGTTGACTGCGCGTTTTATATCGTTAAAAGCAAAATGAATTCCGGATTTTGCGCCCATATCCTCAAGTCGTTTGTGCGCATCGTGAATGCGCTCCAGCGAGCCGAATTTTTTCACCATATAGTCGGTGCGGTCCAGCCCGCCCGCCGGTATGGTGGGGTCAAGCTGAAACGGGCGATAGCGCACCTCCACCTTTAAATCCGGGCGCAGCGCGAGCGCGGCATCCAGATGCTTTTTGCCGACATAACACCAGGGGCAGACAACGTCGGAGACAATATCAATGGTCATCATGGGCTTTTGCTCCACCAGCTGGCGAGGGATTGAACAGGATCGGGTGTAATGCCAAACATGGGCACATGTTCCGGTTTTGCAAGATGGGCGGAATAGGCAATCCACTGATCCGGCTTGTAAAACAGCGGCACAATATAAAAACCGGAGAGCAGAACGCGGTCAAAAGCGCGCACGGCATCGGTAAATTCAGCCTCGCCTTTGGCATCGACAATCGCCTCGATCAGGCTGTCGATGGCTGTGGAGGAAGCGCCTGTGAGGTTGAAGGTTCCCTCAGCCTTGGCGGCAGCAGAGCCCCAGCGTCCGCGCTGCTCATTGCCGGGTGAGGGCGTGGCCACCCATGAGGCAATCATCATGTCAAAATCATAGCGCTGGCGGCGGCGCTGATATTGCACTTCATCGACATAGCGCACACGGGCTGTGACGCCGATACGACGCAGGTTTTCGGCATAAATGAGCGCCAGACGCTCCTTTTCGCGGCTTTCGACCATGATTTCAAAGGTGAAGGGCGCGCCGGATGGTGTCACAAGCTGGCCGTTGTCCAGCCGGTAGCCAGCCTGATCCAGCAAAGCCAGCGCCTGCTTGGCCGCAGTGCGATCATGGCCGCTGCCATCCGATTGCGGCGGGGCCCATGTGCCGTTTAAAATATCATCCCGCACCGCACCGGCATAGGGCTTGAGCAAAGCCAGTTCGCCGGCACTGGCCGGATGCCCATGCGAAGAGAGCGGTGAATCGTCAAAGAATGAGGCGGAACGGCGAAACAATCCGCCATAAAGTTTCGCATTGACCCATTCAAAGTCAAACACCATGCCCAGCGCCTCGCGCACCCGTAAGTCGGCAAACAATGCGCGGCGCGTGTTGAAGGCAAAGCCGTCCATGCCTTTGGGCAGGCCGAAGGGCTGTGCCTCTCGGATGATCCGCCCGTCCCTGACCGCCGGAATATCATAGGCATTGAGCCAGCGTGCTGCATCGGTCTCGGTGCGAAAATCCACCAGACCGGCTTTAAAGGCTTCAAAAACCGCATTATTGTCACGCATATAGGTGATATGAATCGTGTCAAAATTATATAAACCCTGCGAAATCGGCAGGCTGGCCGCCCAATAGTTGGGGTCACGTTTGAAGGTGAGTTCTGATCCCGGCACGATTGACTCAATGAGATAAGGGCCGGAACCGACCGGAATATTCAGGCTCGATTCAGAAAAATGCGCCACATCCGTCGCATGTTGGGGCAGAACGGGCATAAGGCCAAGAGTCAGTGGCAGCTCCTGATCCTGCGCCTCCGAAAGATCGAAACGAATGTCCTGCGGGCTGAGAATATCCACATGCCTGACCATGGCATAGGCCAGACGCTGCTGCGGGCGCCCCTGAGCCGCAAGCAGGTTGAAGCTGAACAGCACGTCCTGCGTGGTCAGCGGATGCCCGTCCGAGAAATGGGCTTTCGGATTGAGATGAAACAGAATGAAACTGCGCGCCGCATCGGTTTCATAACTTTCAGCAATCAACCCGTAAAGCGTGAAAGGCTCGTCGAGCGAGCGCATCATCAGGGTTTGAAACACATTGCCATTCAGCCCCTGTGCGGTGGAGCCTGCTTTGAGATTGAACGGGTTGAGGCTGTCAAATGTGCCTTGCAGGCCAAGCTCGATTTTTCCGCCCTTGGGCGCATCGGGATTGGCATAGGGCAGGGGCGTCGTGCCTGCAAAAGCCGGTTGCCCATGCATGGCCAGAGCGGTGAGGCGTGAGGAGGGCGCGGGTGATTCTATGCATTCCGCAGGCTGGCCCATGCCGCAAGCGAGCAGGACAAAAGCTTGCGCAAGTCGAATCAGTCTGGTCTTCATATAAGCAGATTAGAAAGCCCTAAGGCCTGCGTCACCGCGTAAAATAGAAAATGTTGCATTTGCGCTTTAAATGACAAAAAAAACGATATTTTGAAGTTCTGGCTGGAAAGCTGTTCAGAGACAGGTTATGAGCATGGCAGTCAAGTTATTGCCTTAATGTCGCGGAATAGGTGTGAGCTGTATCGGTTCGCTCAAAACTGCGACCGCGCATCGAAAGGATTTTTTATGTTGCTTGTTCTTAAACGTTTCAGCACAGCGGCTGTTGTCAGCGCTTCGCTTTTGAGTGCTGGGGCTGTTCTGGCTCAGACAAAGCAGGCACCACCTGCGCCCAAGCCTGCGGCTCCAGCCGCACCGGCGGCCCCCGCCGCTCCGGCTCAGGATCCTGCCCCGGCAAAGGTTCAGTTGCAGCCCTCGCAGGCCGACTGGACCAAGGTCTGCGGCAAGGATGAGTCAGCTGGCAAGGAAATCTGCTATACGACCCGTGATTTTGGTCAGGCCGCCGACCAGCCTCCGGTTCTGGCTCTCGCTGTCTATGATGTAAAGGGTGAGGACAAACGCATCCTGCGTATGTTGCTACCGGTTGCACTGATGCTCAAGCCCGGCTTCCGCTACACCATTGACCAGAGCGCGCCGCGTGAGGGGTCTTTTGCGATTTGCTTCCCGAATGGATGCTTTGCTGAGTCCGAAATGACCGGCGATATTCTGGCTTCGCTGAAAAAAGCGACAAATCTCAATGTCACTGTGCGCAATCAGGTGGGTTCGGACGTGACCTTCGTGGTGCCGGTTGCGGGTTTCGGCAAGGCCTTTGACGGCGCCGCCATCGACCCGAAGGTTCTGCAGAAGCAGCAGGAAGAATTGCAGAAACAGCTTGAGGAACGCGCCAAGAAACAGCGTCAGGACCTTGAAAAGCAGAATGGTGGCGCAGCGCCGATCACTCCGCCAGCCGCGCCCGCACCTAAGGCCCCTTGATTCTTCAGCCTGAATAAATTCAAAAAGCTGCAATCTGAACAGGATTGCAGCTTTTTTATTCAGTTGCCCATTTTGGTTTTTATGCGGTAATGTCCCGCGCGATCCCGCTTGAACATTTCATTGACCTGCGGGTGACGAACGGGCAGGCCGGAAGTGTCCTCCAGCAAATTTTGCTCTGAGACATAGGCAATATATTCGGTTTCGGTATTTTCGGCAAAGAGATGATAAAAGGGCTGCTCACGCGAGGGCCTGACCTCTGCCGGAATGGAATTCCACCATTCTTCAGTATTGGCATAGACAGGGTCCACATCAAAAATAACCCCGCGGAAGGGATATTTCCGATGTTTGACCACATCGCCAATGCCAAACTTGGCCTGATTCAACTTCATGTTCTGTCTCCGCAACGTCCCTCGTGAGAGACAAACATTTTATTCAGCAGATAATCAATGTCCATAGAAAATATGGGCTTAAAATTTATAGGCAGCCTGTCTTTCCGGATCTGAGTGTGCGACCTGGCGGGCAAGATCGACAATCACCTTCGCCTGTTTCCAGGTGGCGTCATCCTGCATTTTGCCGTCAATCATCACCGCACCGCTGCCGTCCGGCATGGCTTCCAGAATACGCTTGGCAAACAGCACCTCATCAACATCGGGTGAAAACACCTGTTTGGCTATGTTGATCTGGCTGGGGTGCAGTGTCCAGGCACCGGCACAGCCCATCAGAAAGGCATTGCGGAACTGCGCTTCGCAGGCCGCAGCGTCAGAAAAATCCCCAAACGGGCCGTAAAAGGCCTTGATACCATTGGCGGCGCAGGCATCCACCATTTTTGCAATGGTATAATGCCAGAGATCCTGCTGATATGCGGCGCGGGACTCTGTGCCGCCGGATGTATCGGCCAGAACCTTATATTCGGGATGACCACCCCCGACACGGGTGGTTTTCATGGCTCGTGAGGCCGCAAGATCCGCCGGGCCCAGGCTCATGCCGTGCATACGCGGTGAGGCGCTGGCAATGTCCTCAACATTTTTAACGCCTTCCGCCGTTTCCAGAATGGCATGAATCAGGATTGGCTTGCTCACATTAAATTTGGCTTCCAGTTGCGCCAGCAACTGGTCGAGATAATGAATGTCCCATGCGCCTTCCACCTTCGGCACCATGATCACATCGAGTTTATTGCCGATTTCACGGATGATTTCGGTAACATCGTCGAGCATCCAGGGTGAATTCAGGGCATTGATGCGTGTCCAGAGGCCGGTGGAGCCAAAATCAATGGTTTTGCCCATTTCGATAAAACCGCGCCGCGCGGCCTCTTTGGCCTCCAGCGGGATGGCATCTTCCAGATTGCCGAGAATGACATCGACAGTCCCCACCAGATCGGGCAGTTTCGCCCTCAGCTTTTCAATGTGAGGGGGAACGAAATGAATCATCCGCTCCAGACGCGGCGGCAGGCTTCGCAAGGGCGCAGGGGCACCTATTGCGAGAGGTTCAAAAAATCGCTTTGGCAGTTTCATGTTCGGGTCCTCAATATTGCTGCACTGCAATAGACCCTAAAACAACGCTCTATGCAATTGGCCGAAAGTGCGCACAGTTCCGGCCAATCCATGAAATGAACACTATGGCTCAGTCTTTCAGCACAAGTTTGGGATCTGTGCAGAAATCAACAGAATCGGCCTCGATGGTGGCCTCATCCTCATAAGTGCCGCGCACATCAAATGTGCAGCTTTTCTTTGTGTTGATCTTCAGGCTGACGCTTTTGCCAGGTGCCAGCGGCGGTTTGATTGTGCCCGCCGTATCTGCCGCGCCGGACAGGGTAATCACCAGTTCAGTCACGGCCACGCTGCGCGTATTGGTGATTTTAACGAGAACAGAGGCCGGCATTTTCATGCTTTTAGCCATAGGCTTGGCAGCCTTTGGCTTTGCTGCGGCTGTAGTGGGCTTGGCCTCATCAGTGACCGGCTTATCCGCTGGTGTGGCGGTCTGCGCATAAAGAGCTGGTGAAAATCCAAGAAAAAGCGCGCAAGCGCCTGAAATCATGATTCTTTTTATCATTTCGATCTCTCCCTAATATGGCGTTCCCAGCACGCGCATATATTAGATTAACCAAAGTTTTCGGACTTGCGAAGTGAAAATATTAAGAATTATTCACATGTGCAGGTTTTAAAGGGCAGGGTTCAGCTTGGCTGCAAGGTGCCCGCGCTCATAACTGCGCTGTGCCGCGTCTTGCAGCATGGGCAGAATTCTGGCTGTTGTATCCGCCACCAGATAGCGCACCTCGGTTGTGGCTCTGATAAATTGCGTTGTGCGCATATGGGCCAGCAGGTCGAGCAAGGGGGCCCAGAAGCGGTTGATATTTGCCAGCAAGACCGGTTTGACATGCCGGTCAAGCTGCACCCATGTCATTTGCTCCACAAGCTCTTCCAATGTGCCAATGCCGCCCGGCAAAGCCACAAAAGCATCGGCTTTTTCAAACATCAGCCGTTTGCGCGTGTGCATGTCGTCAACGACGATCAGTTCCTGCGCATCTTTCATCATGGCTTCTTTGCGGATCAGAAATTCGGGAATAATGCCGGTGACTGTGCCGCCGTGGTCAAGCACCGAGCGGGCCACTGTGCCCATCAGGCCATTCACCCCGCCACCATAGACAAGGCCAATGCCGGCTTGGGCCATCATGCGCCCGAGGTCGGCTGCGCATTGGCTGAAGGCGGGGTCTGATCCGGGGCTTGACCCGCAATAGACACAAATGGAGCGTATGGGCGAGGGAAAAACATGTTCATTCATAGTTCTGTTGTGCCGATCCTTGTTAAAATGGTCAAGGTGCAAAAAATCCTGGCACAAATTTCTTTTTGAATGTGATATGTGTAATTAGAATTTACGTGACTGTAAGATTATACCTTCAACAGACATCATCGGGGTTGTTTTTGAACACTTTATCGAAATGGACCGGAAGCCAGACGGGCCGGATACGGCTTGTTACTTTTCTGAGTGTTCTGGTGGTCGCGGCCATCGGTGTTTTGGCTTGGCGCGCGCATGTGGCGCCGGTGGCCGTGCCGCAACACGCAGATATTGCCCCTGCGCAATCCCCGCCTGCGGCCGCAGCAGAGGTTGCTGTTCACAATGAGCCCGTCACTGAGACAGCCGCTGTGCAGCCGCAAACCACACCTCCCGCACCCGCGCAGACAATCACACCGCATTTTGATATTGCCCGCGTCGAGCCGGATGGTTCAGCGCTGGTGGCCGGAGGCGCGGCCCCCGCGGCTGAGGTTGATTTGCTGGATGACGGCCATGTCATTGCCCATGTGAAAACCGACGATGCCGGTCAGTTTGTTATTTTACCCAAAGACCTGAAGCCCGGCTCGCATCTGCTGTCCTTGCGGACGGAGGGTGCGGGGGCTGTTGAATCCGCGCAGACCATTACAGTTGTTGTGCCTCAGTCCAAAAAGGACGAGGTTCTGGTGGCTCTGACCGCGCCCGGCGAACCCACTCAAATTCTGTCGGACACGCCCCCGACAAATACCCCGCAACCTGTGGCCAAAGAAACCCCGAAAGCCGAGCCCTTTGTGCTCATCCGCTCTGTTGAGGCGGGCGAGGGTGGGGCGATGTTTGCCTCCGGCACCGCGAATGCGGGGCAGGTTGTCGAGCTGTATCTGAGTGATACGGCTGTGGCGCAAGCTGTGACAGCGGCGGATGGACATTGGTCGCTCACCATCTCCAAGGGCATGAAAGCGGGCGCATATAAAGTGCGGGCCGATGCGCTGGATGACAAGGGCAATGTCGTGGCGCGGGCCGAAGTGCCGTTTGATTATCCGGCGGATGTGGCTGTGAACGCGCCTCCCGCCGCACCTCCGACACCCACCACCGCAACACCACCTGCGGCGGTGCCCGTGCCGGAGCCCGTCAAAACCGCGCAAGCCGTTTTGACGTCAGATGCTGTTGTCAGACAACTCGATACGGCGCTGGTTTCGCACGGTGACAGTTTGTGGCGCATCAGCCGCAAGGTCTATGGTCGCGGTATGCGCTACACGCAGATTTATGAAGCCAATACCAAACAGATCCGCAACCCGAAGCTGATCTATCCCGGGCAGGTGCTTGTGCTGCCTCCCGATGTGAAAAAGTGATTTAGAGTGTGTTGCCTTTGAAATGAAATGTATCCCTCTCCCTGCTGGCGGGGAGAGGGTGGGGTGAGGGGTAAAAAATCACGCTCCATTGTCATTTTGAACGCAAGTGAAGCAATCCAGAAGAAATGGATGGATTCGTCGGCTTCGCCTTCTCGCAATGACAGTGCCCCCTCGTCTTACCCTCTTTGGTGTGAGAGGGTGCGCTGGGTGATGGCGCTGTTTTAAAAATCTGTCGGACAGTCAGCCTTGCGCATCATAGGCAAGAATGTGCTGGGCTTGGCGGCCCAGATGCTCGATGCCCAGCGACACTGTATCCCCGGCTTTAAGGAAGCGCGGCGGTTTCATACCAAGGCCGACACCGGGAGGGGTGCCGGTGGTGATCACATCGCCGGGCAGCAAAATCATGAACTGTGAAATATATGAAACCAGATGTTTCACGCTGAAAATCATGGTTTTTGTATTGCCGCGCTGCATTCGCTCGCCATTTACATCCAGAAACATTTCCAGATTTTGAATGTCGGGAATTTCGTCCAGAGTCACCAGCCAGGGGCCAAGCGGGCCGAAGGTGGGGCAGCCTTTGCCCTTCATCCACTGGCCGCCACGTTCAGTCTGAAATTCGCGCTCGGAAACGTCATGGCACAGCGCGAGGCCTGCCACATAATCCAGTGCCTCGTCCTCTGAAACATAGGAGCAGCGCGAGCCGATCACCACTGCGAGTTCGACCTCCCAGTCCGTTTTTTGTGAATTTTTCGGAATGATCACAGCGTCATTCGGGCCGACAATGCAGGACGGCGCCTTGTTGAACAGAATCGGCTCGGAGGGTATGGGCGCGCCGGTTTCGGCGGCGTGATCGGCATAATTCAAACCTACGGCAATAAAATTGCCCACTGCGCCAACACAGGCGCCAATGCGGGGCTTGCCCTTCACGAGGGGCAGGTTTTTTTCTTTCAGTTTGGCAATTTTGGCCAGAGTTTTGGGAGACAGTGCATCACCGGCAATGTCGTCAATATGTTCACTCAAATCTCTCAGCTTGCCCTGCGAATCGATCAGGCCGGGCTTTTCCTTGCCTATTTTGCCGTAACGTATGAGTTTCATTGCATATTCTCCTTGGCGCATCATCAGATGCCAGTTTTATTTATGCCTTTATCTTAACATAAGTGCCGGGGGCATCACACAGGGGCGTCAGCGGGCCGGTTGCGGGGTCGCGCGCGGGCACCATGGCCGGATTTTGCGCCTCGATCCATTTGATCCAGTCCAGCCACCATGAGCCCGGATGTTCAACGGCCTTTTTCATCCATGTGTCCAGATCGCCCTTAACCTCCGGCCCCAGCCAGTATTGATATTTGGTTTTGTAGGGCGGGTTGACGACACCGGCAATATGGCCGGAACCGGCCAGCACATAACGCATGTCACCGCCAAAATATTTGGCCCCCTGAAACACCGATTTGGCCGGCGCGATATGATCCTCACGCGCCGCAAGGTTGTAAATCGGAATTGTGACCTTGCCCAGATCCACCATCACATCGCCGATCGGCATACGCTTGTTGACAAGGTCATTGTGCAGATAACAATGACGCAGGTAAAAGGAGTGGTTGGCGGCAGGCATCCGCGTGGAATCCGAATTCCAGTAGAGCAGGTCAAAGGGGGAGGGGGGCTCGCCTTTGAGGTAATTTTTGACCACATAAGACCAGATCAGATCATTCGGACGCAGCATATTAAAGGCATTGGCCATGCTGGAGCCTTCCAGATAGCCTGTTTCCGCCATTTTTTCTTCGGTGGCGCGCACCTGCTCCTCATCAACGAAAACCTTGAGCTCGCCGGGGTCGGTAAAGTCCACCTGAGTCGTCAGCAATGTGGCGCTGTTGATGCGCTTGTCCTGTGTGGCGGCCATATAGCCCAATGTTGCCGAAAGCAGAGTGCCACCCACACAATAGCCGATAGCTGTGACCTGTTCCTCGCCGGTCTGGGCTTTGATGGCCTCCAATGCGGCAAAAATGCCTTCACGCATATAGGCTTCAAAGGATTTGAGCGCCTGCCGCGCATCAGGGTTGACCCATGAAATAACGAAGACCGTCAGCCCCTGCGCCACCGCCCAGCGGATGAAGGACTTGTCCGGATTCAAATCCAGAACATAAAATTTGTTGATCCATGGTGGCACAATCAGCAGCGGCCGTTTGAACACGGTTTCGGTTGTCGGCGTATATTGCAGCAACTCTATGAGATCATTGCGGAAAATGACCTTGCCGGGCGTAACGGCCAGATTGACACCCACCTGAAATTTCGACGGGTCGCTCTGCCGGATTTTGAGGTTGCCATTGCCGGCCTCAAGGTCTTCGGCCAGCATGTGCATACCGCGCACAAGATTGTCTCCATCCTGTTCGATGGTGGTGCGCAGAAGCTCCGGATTGGTCAGCAGAAAATTTGAGGGTGACAGGGCCGCGCCAAGCTGGCGCACATAAAAGCTGGCTTTGTCGCGTGTATGCGCGTCAATGCCTTCGGCATCTTCAACCAGATGGCTGGCCCAGTTGGTGGTGACGGAATGGGCCTGCCGCAAAAAGTCGAAAAACGGGTTTTCATGCCATTCAGGTGCGGTGAAGCGTTTGTCGGACGGGTCGGGCGCCACAACCGGCTGGGTGTCCTCCCCGATCAGGCGCTTGAGCGTGTGCTGCCACAGGTCGATAAACTGGGTGGAGAGGGAGGTTTGCGCGGCTGCCGTTTTTTGCGGATCGGACATCCAGCTTTCGGCCACAACGCCGAGCGTTTTCACAGCATCGGAGATTTCGCTGGAGACGAAGGAGCTTTTGCTATTGTCCTTTTTGGAGAAGGCGGCAAACACTTTGCCGCTTTCATCAATCAGGCGGGCCATATTTTGCGCCAGATTTTCAAAATTCGGAATGGCGGTTTGGTGTGTATCGTCTGCTGGTGTCTCTGTATGGGGCCGTGCTGGCGTAATGGGGGCGGGCGGGGTCGGTTTGGGCAGTGGCGCGGCAGCCACTGACGATTTCTTCTTGATAAGGACGGGCTTGGGCTCTGGCGCTATGCGCGGAACAAGCACTCTTTTCCGCGATTTCCGGGTTTTTTTGACGGGTGCCTCCAAATCCTGCGGTTGCGCTTCAGCCGCAAGTGCAACGGGCGTTGCCTTTGGCGTGGCTGCGGCTGTTTTTGGGGATGTGCGGCTCTTGTCTTTGAGAGTTTTGACCGATTTATCCGTTTTGGATTTTTGAGGTGCCATCAGTAATCCTCGCCCATTGCGTCATATATGTTTAGCTGTTTTCATATGAGTGTAGCACTATAATTTTGAAATGCAGCCTGCTGAAGTGTGCAAACCTATATTGGCCAATCAGCAATTAGACTGTAAGAGAAGTGCAGACTGATTTTTTCATAGTGACGAGACTGCCTGAAATGCTGCGATCCGTAACACTCTTGTCGAGGCTGTGTGTGCTGGTGCCTTTGGTGCTGGCGGGCTGCGCCGCGGGTTCTGATCCGGTGCATGGATTGGTGTCCGGCATTGGTTTGCTGCCTGACCAGCCTGAGCCCAAGGATTTTGTGAAGGCCGCCCGTCCGGATATGGATAAAATTGACTATATGCCGGTTGAATTTAACCCGCAGGAACATAAATTGCCCGTCCGCACAAAGGCGGAAGCGGCGGCGGATGACCGCGCCCTGCAGGCGGCAGCAGCAAAGGGCGGCGCCACCCTTCAGGCCACGGATACAAAACCCAAGGCCAAAGCCAAAATCAAGAAAATCCCTGCCCTTGACCCTGATTCAGACACACAACCGACGCAAAATTAACCTTTGCCTCATGATGTTTCTGGATGATAAACGTAATTCAGGCGGCTGAATGGCGCCTGAATGGAGTTTTGAACCTTTAAATCTCCTTTAACCCCAAACCAGTGAGTGTAGGACCCCTGAAATGACCGATTTCCACAATGTTCGCCGTCTCCCCCCTTATGTTTTTGAGCAGGTCAACCGTCTCAAGGCTAAGGCGCGCGCGGCGGGCGCGGATATTGTTGATCTTGGCATGGGCAATCCTGATCTCGACGCCCCGCGTCATGTCAAAGACAAGCTGATCGAAACCATCAACAAACCGCGCACCGACCGTTATTCCTCGTCGAAGGGCATTCCCGGGCTGCGCCGCGCACAGGCCGCCTATTATGACCGCCGCTTCAACGTCAAGCTGAATCCGGACACGCAGGTGATTGCAACCCTCGGCTCGAAGGAAGGCTTTGCCAATATGGCGCAGGCCATCACCGCGCCGGGCGATGTGGTGCTGGTGCCCAATCCGTCTTATCCGATTCACGCTTTCGGCTTTCTCATGGCGGGCGGGGTGATTCGCACTGTGCCGGCGGAACCCACGCCGGATTATTTTCCAGCACTGGAACGCGCTTTCGCCCATTCGATTCCCAAACCGATCGCGGTGGTGGTGTGTTATCCGTCCAACCCGACGGCCATGGTCGCCTCGCTGGATTTCTATCGGGATCTGGTGGCCTTCGCGCGCAAGCACGAGGTGTTTATTCTGTCCGATCTGGCCTATTCGGAAGTTTATTTTGACAATAATCCTCCGCCTTCGGTGCTTCAGGTGCCCGGCGCTATGGATGTTTGTGTGGAATTTACCTCCATGTCGAAAACCTTTTCGATGGCAGGCTGGCGCATGGGCTTTGCGGTGGGCAATGAGCGGCTGCTGGCTGCGCTGGCGCGGGTGAAGTCCTATCTTGATTATGGTGCCTATACGCCGATTCAGGTGGCGGCCGCCGCCGCGCTCAACGGGCCGGACGGCTGCATTGAGGAGATGCGCCAGACCTATAAAAAGCGCCGCGACGTGATGGTCGAGAGCTTTGCACAGGCGGGCTGGGACATTCCCTCGCCGGTGGCTTCGATGTTCGCATGGGTGCCGGTGCCGCAGAAGTTCCAGCATCTTGGCAGTCTCGAATTTTCCAAGCTGCTGATCGAAAAGGCCGATGTGGCCGTTGCGCCGGGCATTGGCTTTGGCGAGCATGGCGACAATTATGTGCGACTCGCTTTGGTGGAGAACGAACAGCGCATCCGCCAGGCCGCGCGCGGTATCCGCAAATTTTTTGATACGGCAGACCAGAAACTGCACAATATGATCGGGTAATTGCGTTTTTACCCTCACCCTCTCCCCGCCAGCGGGGAGAGGGAGATAAAGGCAACAGACTTTAGGACAGCGCCGCAATCAGCATCCGCTTGAAGGCGGTGGTGTCCAGCGTCCAGCAAATGTCGGCCTTGTGCTTTTGCTCGGCCCAGACGGTTTTATTATTGCCGTCATGCGCCAGATTGAGCTGATCGACTACGGTCATGCCGCGCGTGAGTTCGCTTAAAGTCTCAATTTCAACCGCATGTTGGCTCCAGCTTGTGCCGACGGATTTGTTCAGGGCAATGGCCATGGCGGTGGGGTCGGGCAGGGAGATGCCGTCCTGTCCGGTCTGGGTTTTGAAGGCCCTGCGGGCAATGCGGTTGCACTCCACCGCAAATTTGGCCTGTGCTGTGCCCAAAGCCAGCACCTGCTGAATGTCGGCTTCGCTCCACACGGCCTCATCGCGGCTGACGTGCCAGCCCACCATTTCAATCGGCAGGCCGGAGCGAAACACCATTTTTGCCGCTTCGGGATCCACCCATATATTATATTCGGCGGCGGGCGTGACATTGCCCACACAACAGGGATTGCCGCCCATAATGATGCAGCGGCTGATCTTGGCGGCAATTTCCGGCCTCTGGACAACGGCCATTGCAATATTGGTTAAGGGGCCGAGCGTCACCAGCACAAGGCCGGGGTTGGCCTCAATGGTCTCGATAATGGCATCGACAGCATGTTTTTTCTCGGGCTTGCGAAGGGGTGTCGGATAGTTCATCTCGCCCATGCCGTCCTGTCCGTGAAACCATGAGGCGTCGAGGTGCGGGCGCATTAAGGGTTTGTCAGCGCCTATATACACCGGAATGTCCTTGCCACAGATTTGCGCTGTATAAAGCGCATTGGTGGCAGCCTGCCGCACATTGACATTGCCCGCCACTGTGGTGATGGCGGCAATGTCAATATCGGGGGCCCGCATCGCCATAATCAACGCTACGGCGTCATCCGAGGCCGTATCCGTATCAATGAGAAATGTGCGTGTCATATTTGGCCCCTGTTGCTAAAATTCATCTATCGCATTTCTTGATTGGTGCATCGAAATCAGGCACAAGCTTTGCTCAGGTCTTTCTCGCGCATCCGCATTGTGGTGCGGTAAATCTAACTCAGGTTGTTTCTCATGTCTTTACCGCTTCGTGTTGGCATAGCAGGTCTGGGCACCGTTGGTGCATCTGTTATCCGGCTTCTCCGCAACCAGTCCAATGCTCTCAGCACGCTCACAGGCCGTCCGATTGTTGTGACCGGCGTCAGCGCGCGCAATCCTAACCGTGACCGCGGCGTGGATATGGCAGGCATCGCGTGGTTTGATGATCCGGTTGAACTGGCGCAATCAGCGAGCATTGATCTGTTCGTTGAACTTATTGGCGGGGATGAAGGGCCTGCACGCCGCGCTGTTGAGCTGGCACTCAAGGCCGGCAAGCCTGTTGTTACCGCCAATAAGGCGCTGCTGGCCAAACATGGCATGTCTCTGGCCGCCATTGCTGAGGACAAGCGCGTGGCGCTGGCCTTTGAGGCTTCGGTGGCGGGCGGTATTCCGGTGGTGAAAACCCTGCGTGAGGGGCTGGCTGGCAATTCGATCCAGCGGGTTTATGGCATTTTGAACGGCACCTGCAATTATATCCTCTCCAAAATGGAGCAGGAGGGGCTATCATTTGACGTATGTCTGAAAGAGGCGCAGAATCTTGGCTATGCCGAGGCCGACCCGACCTTCGACATTGGCGGGTTTGACACCGCGCATAAGCTGGCCATTCTCACCTCGCTGGCCTTTGGCACGGCGATTGATGCCGAGGCGGTGCATATTGAGGGTATTCAGGCCATCACGCTGGAAGATTTGCGTTCAGCCGATGAGCTTGGGTTTCGCATTAAATTGCTGGGGGTGGCGCAGCGCACCAGCCGTGGCATAGAGCAGCGTGTTCACCCGACCATGGTGCCAAAATCTTCGCCCATCGCGCAGGTGATGGGTGTGCTGAATGCCGTGACCATTGACGCCGATGCTGTGAAGGAACTGACTCTTGTCGGCCCCGGCGCGGGCGGGCTGGCGACAGCCTCAGCCGTCGTGGCGGATATTGCCGATATAGCGCGCGGTATCCGATCGGCCCCCTTCGGCCTGCCCACCGGTGAGCTGGAGGTGGTGGAGCGCATTCCGGTGCAGCGCCATGAGGGTGGATACTACATTCGCCTAATGGTGCAGGACCGCCCCGGTGCTGTAGCGTCCATCGCGACTCGTATGGCCGAACGCGGCATTTCGCTGGAAAGTATTATGCAGAAGCGGCCTCTGACCTCCAAGTCCAGCGCTGAACCGAAGGATGTTGTGCCGGTCGTCCTGATCACTTATGCAACAACAGAAACAATCGTGCGCGAGGCTCTTGAAAAGGTTGTCGCGGACGGGATGATTGCCGGCTTGCCACAGGTTATCCGCATTGAACGTGAATAGAGATTTGAATTCTCAAGAGAAGGGTGGATGCTTTTATGACCGACCTTGTCATTAAACAGCAGGATATTATTGAACGCATTTTGACGCTGGAGCTGGTGCGTGTCACCGAGCGCGCGGCGGTGTCTGCGGCGCGTTTGCGCGGGCGCGGCGATGAAAAAGCCGCCGATCAGGCCGCTGTGGACGCCATGCGCCGCGAGCTGAACCGCCTGCCGATTGACGGCACCATCGTCATTGGCGAGGGCGAGCGCGACGAAGCCCCCATGTTGTTCATTGGCGAAAAGGTCGGCACCAAAACCGGCCCGCAGGTGGATATTGCCGTTGACCCGCTGGAAGGCACAACGCTCTGCGCCAAGGATATGCCGGGCTCCATTGCTGTTATGGCCATGGCGCAGGCCGGCTCCCTGCTCAATGCGCCGGACGTTTATATGGACAAGATCGCCATTGGCCCCGGCTATCCGGCGGGCACAGTGGATCTGGACTGGACACCGGAGGAAAATATCCGTTCTCTGGCCCGCGCCAAAGGCGTCAAGCCCAGCGAAATCACCGTTCTCGTGCTGGATCGTCCGCGTCATCAGCCGTTGATTGAAGCCTGCCGCAAGGCCGGTGCCTCGATCCGCCTGATTACCGACGGCGATGTCGCCGGTATTATTTTCACCACACAGGCGCAGAAAACCGGTGTGGATTTATATCTGGGCACCGGCGGCGCGCCGGAAGGTGTGTTGGCGGCGGGTGCTTTGCGCTGTGTCGGCGGCCAGATGCAGGGCCGCCTGATTCTGGACAGCCAGCCGAAGATCGAACGCGCCCGCACCATGGGCATCATCGATCCGCATAAAAAATATGACATGAAGGAACTGGCCAGCGGCGACGTTGTTGTTGCGGCAACCGGCGTCACCGATGGTGCGCTGATCGAAGGCGTGCGCTTTCACCGCGATGTGATTGAAACCGAAACGGTGATTTACCGCTCACTGACCGGCACTGTCCGGCGCATTCGCGGTGAGCATCGTGAAATGGGCAAGTTCCGGCTTGATTAGTGGCTGCGGCTTTGAGCTGGTCATCATTATGAGCATTCCATTGCCCTCATGGAGAGGGTAGGTCTTTTGCTCTTGGGCTCTCCCCTGCATCCTACGAGACGGCCTGCGGCCTCCTCAGGATGAAGGGGGAGAGGCGTTGATTTGGTCTATATGCAACTAAAGATTCTAAAGCATTTCAAATTTAACTGGAAGCTGTTGTGCGCGTCCCCTCTCCCCATTTAAATGGGGAGAGGGAGTCGATTCCGTTTGCACGGGACAGGTTCTAACCGGATTGAGAGGTTGTTGTGACTGCGCATCCGCCCCTTTCGCTGCGGCTTGGCCTGTCGGCGCGTGGTAAAATCTGGCGCTCGCGTCTGACCCAAGAGCAGGATGCTCAGGCCGTGGCCATAACCCAGCAGACCGATATTCCCGACAGTGTGGCCCGCATATTGGCCGCGCGCGGTGTTGGCCCGGCAGAGGCGGAAGCCTATCTCGACCCCTCTTTGCGCAGCCTTATGCCCGACCCGGATGTGCTTGTGGACATGGGGCCTTTGGTGGCACGGCTGGTACAGGCGGTGCAAACCCATGAAACTGTGGCGGTTTTCGGTGATTATGATGTGGATGGTGCCTGTTCCGCCGCGCTGATGATGCACTATCTGGATGCCCTCGGCTGCCCGACGCTTGTGCATATTCCGGATCGGATTTTTGAAGGCTATGGCCCCAATGCGGAGGCGGTGCGGGCGCTGGCGGCGCAGGGTGCCACTTTGCTGATCTGCGTGGATTGCGGCACGATGAGTTTCGATCCCTTTGCGGTGGCGCGCGCGCTGAATATGGATGTTCTCGTGCTTGACCATCATCAGGCGCCCGAACACCTGCCGGACGTTGTGGCGCTGGTCAATCCCAACCGGCAGGATGATATTTCCGGCCTTGGCTATCTCTGCGCGGCGGGTGTGGTCTATATGGCGCTGGTGGCGGTGACGCGGGCATTGCGCCAGCGTGGCCTCTGGCCTGAAGCATCCGCGCCGGATCTGTTGCAGGCGCTTGATCTTGTGGCTTTGGCCACTGTGGCCGATGTCGTGCCGCTGAAGGGCCTGAATCGCGCTTATGTCGTGAAGGGGCTGGCGGTGATGAAACTGCGCCAGCGCCCCGGCCTGCGCGCGCTGATGGATGTGGCCGGGCTTGATGGGCCCCCGAACACCTATCATCTGGGCTTTTTGCTCAGCCCGCGCATCAATGCGGGCGGGCGAATCGGTGACGCGGCGATGGGCGTGCGCCTGCTGACCACGCTCGATGAGGAACTGGCGGTTTCGCTGGCTGTTCAGCTTGACCGGCTCAATGGCGAGCGTCAGGCGATAGAGGCGGCGGCGCTGATGGAGGCCGAAGCGCAGGCGCTGTCACAGGTAGGGCTGGAGCAGGTGCGGGAAGGCGTGCTTCTGGTGGCTGAGGAGGGGTGGCACCCCGGCGTCATGGGGCTTGTGGCCGCGCGGCTGAAGGAAAAATTCACACTTCCGGCCTTCGCCATTGCATGGTCGGGCGAAACGGGCACCGGTTCGGGCCGCTCCATTGCCGGTGTTGATCTGGGTGCGGCTGTGCGCAAGGCTGCGGAGGCGGGGCTTATTGTCAAAGGCGGCGGCCATGCCATGGCGGCAGGTGTTACGCTGCGGCGCGAGCAGCAAAAGCCGTTTCAGACCTTTTTAAATGAGCATCTGGCACAGGCTATTGCCGAGGCCAAAGCCGACGCGAGCCTGCTGGTCGATTCGGTTCTTCACCCCCGAGCCATGCAGATGGATTTGATTCACCAGCTTGAGCACGCCGGCCCATTTGGCTCCGCCAGCCCTGAACCGGTTTTTGTGTTGCCGGATATGCGAATTGTCGATGCTGTGGAGGTTGGCACGGGGCATCTGCGGGTTCGGCTGCGCGGGCAGGACGGAACAATGGTAAAAGCCATGGCTTTTCGCGCACTTGGCACTGAACTGGGCAATGCCTTGCGGGCAGGGCAGAGTGCAGCCAGCGTAGCTGTTGCGGGCACGCTGTCCGTCAACCGCTGGGGCGGGCGTGAGGACGTTCAATTTCGTATCACAGATATTTCACAAATGGGGTAGACAAGATCAGATTCGCTTCTTATAAAGCGCCAACTTCGCTGCTTGGCGAGGCCGGATAGCTCAGTTGGTAGAGCATGCGACTGAAAATCGCAGTGTCGCTGGTTCGATTCCAGCTCCGGCCACCACCTTCCAAATGCATTGTAATATTTAAAATTTTGCCATCTTGCGCAGTTTCTGGTCGCAAGAGGGCGTGGCCTTATTGGCGAGAGAAGGGGCTTGTTCTGACGGTCAGGTGTTTTTCAGCCGCTCTGCCACATTCACGGCGAAATAGGTGAGGATGCCATCCGCGCCGGCGCGTTTGAAGGCCAGCAGGCTTTCCATCATGGCTTTGTCCCCATCGATCCAGCCATTGTTGGCGGCGGCCATAATCATCGCATATTCACCTGACACCTGATAGGCGAAGGTCGGCACCGAAAATATGTCGCGCACACGGCGCACAATATCGAGATAAGGCATTCCGGGTTTCACCATCACCATATCCGCGCCCTCATTCAGGTCCATTTCGACTTCGCGCAGGGCTTCGTCACTATTGGCCGGGTCCATCTGATAGGTGCGCTTGTCGCCGCGCAGCACGCCGCCCGAGCCCACCGCCTCGCGGAACGGGCCATAAAAGGCCGAGGCATATTTGGCGGCATAGGCCATAATTTGCACATGATGAAAGCCCTCCGCATCCAATGCGGCACGGATGGCGGCCACGCGCCCGTCCATCATGTCCGAAGGGGCGATAATGTCGGCGCCAGCCCGCGCCTGATTGAGCGCCTGTGCCACAAGTGCGGCCACGCTTTCATCATTGATAATGTCGTCGCCACGCATAATGCCGTCATGGCCGTGGCTGGTGTAAGGGTCGAGGGCCACATCGGTGATAACGCCCATATTGGCCACTTGCGCCTTGAGTGCCCGCACACATTGGCACACGAGATTGTCGGGATTATGCGCTTCCGAGCCGTTTTCGTCTTTCAGGGCGGGGTCGGTATAGGGAAAGAGTGCTATGGCCGGAATGCCCAGCGCAGCCGCATGCTGCGCGGCCTTGACAATGAGGTCGATGCTGAGGCGCTCGACACCCGGCATTGAGGCCACGGCTTCGCGCCGGTTCTCGCCAGCAATGATAAACACCGGCCAGATCAGATCATTCACGCTGAGGCTGTTTTCGGCCACGAGGCGGCGCGCCCAGTCGGATTTGCGGTTGCGGCGGGGACGGTGGGTGATCTGCATAACTAAGCTCCGGATTTCGGCGCTGATTAGCATGAATTTGCAAAATTCGAAACAGGATGTCATGCCGCACCGGACTCATACCAAATATCAGTGCGGACTTGATGTTTTTAGGTTGATTTTTATCGCCGCACGGGCAGGGTCTTGCGAGAGCCGGAGGATGCTTATGTCAGATATACCTGTTGAGTCCGAAATTATTTGGCGTGTCGAGGGTGCGGCGGGTTTGATTGAATTGAACCGCCCCGCAGCCCTCAATGCCCTGACCCTCAACATGGTGCGCGAGATTAATGTAGCGCTGGATGCCTTTGCTGCGGACGAGAACGTGCAGCATGTGGTGCTGACAGGGGCGGGCAGCAAGGCCTTTTGCGCGGGGGGCGACATCCGCCGCCTCTATGAGCAGGGCAAGGCGGGCGACCATGATGGTCAGCTCACCTTCTGGCGCGAGGAATACCGGCTGAATATCCGCATCAAGCACTATCCCAAACCGTTTGTCTCATTGATCGACGGTATTGTCATGGGCGGGGGTGTCGGCCTGTCGCAGCATGGCACGCTGCGGGTGATTGGCGAAAAATATCTGTTCGCTATGCCGGAGGTGGGAATCGGGTTTTTTCCGGATGTGGGCGCGACCTATTTTCTGCCAAGGCTGAAAGATGATTTCGGTATTTTTCTGGGATTGACCGGCGCGCGGGTTAAAGCGGGCGATGCGCTGGCCTGTGGATTGGCGGATCATTTTGTGCCGTCAAAGCACTTTATGGCATTGAAGCAACGCCTGATTGCCGGACAACATTACCGGCAGGCGGTGGCGGACGAGGCTGTCGCTCCACCAGCGCCGGATCTGTTTGCGCAATGGCCTGTGCTGCGCGAGTGTTTTCAGCCCGCACCAGCGGTGACCATTTTTGCCCGTCTGGCCCCTCTCGCCCCCCGTTTTGCCGAGGTTCAGCGGGTTCTGGACGATCTTCAGACAAAATCCCCGTTTTCGCTGGCTGTGACAGCGCGGCAGTTGCAGGAAGGTGCGCGTCTCAAAGCGCTGCGGGCAGACCTTTCAGCGGCCATGGCGGTGGAATATCGCATGGTCTCCCGCATTATTTTCGAACCTGACTTTTATGAAGGCATCGGCGCTGTTATTATTAATAGAGGCCAGACGCCACATTGGCGCCACAGCTCTGTTGAATCTGTGCCAGAATGGGACATAGATGCGATGTTTGCACCATTGCCGGGACACGAGTTGAGCGAGGGTTAGAGTATGAAATCATCCAGCACAGTCAGCAAGCCCAAGCAGGTGCCTCTGGTGGTTTTGCCGCAGCCGCCGATTTCCGCCCGCAGGGATACGGCCCATGATTCCGCTGTGACCCGCTGGGATTTGATGCTGCTCTGGTTTATGCGGCTGGTGGCTGTGTGCTGGATGTTTAAAGGCATCATGGTCTGGTGCGGGCTGCTTGGTGTCAGCATTGCGCCGCCGATAGATATTGCCGCTTTGTCCTTTGCCGAGGCGGCTATCGTGTTGTTTTTCAGCATTTTCAATTTTATTGCGGCGGTTGGGCTATGGCTGGCAACGCCCTGGGGCGGGGTGCTCTGGCTCACCGCAGTGCTGGCGGAAATGTCGGCACAGGTGATTTATTATCACTCTTTTCTGGATCTCTGGTTTCAGAATATCATCAACATAGGTCTTGTCGGCGGCTACTTTTATATCTCCTGGCTGGCGGCGCGCGCGCTGGATCAAAAATCCTGACGCGTGCTCCCCTTCAAGAGATAGTTTTAGTAAATGTTTGATTTAATTTATCTTTGATTCACTCAAATCTGTAAACTTTGGATTCATTCTATTACTTAAACTCGTTTTCATTCCTGTTCGCTAATGTCAGCCTCACAAACAAGCCGGCCTTAGAGCCAGCGCATATTCAGGGGCCAGACCATGTCAGCAGCGATTAAAATGCAAACTTCCGAAGCCCGCAAGGAGCGCGTGAACGAGGTGCGACCGATTTATCTCGAATCTCTGTCGCTGGTGGAGCGCCTGCATCGTTGCCTGTTGGATGTCATCAAGGATGAGTTTGACCGCCGCAACGAAACCGAGATCAATGCTGTGCAGGCTCTGCTTCTCTACAATATCGGCGATAAAGAATTGTCGGCGGGCGAGTTGCGTACCCGCGGCTATTATCTGGGTTCCAACGTCTCTTATAATGTCAAAAAGCTGGTGGATATGGGGCATTTGCACCATGCCCGCTCACGGGTGGACAAGCGCGCCGTGCGAATCAGCCTGACCCCGAAAGGCCGCGCCATTCACAAGATTGTGACCGAACTTTATGAAAAGCATGTGCGCACAGTTGAGCAGATCGGGGGCATTCAGATCGAAGAATTTGCGGCTCTCAATCTGGCTCTGACCCGTCTGGAGCGTTTCTGGACAGATCAGATCAAATATCGGCTGTGAGGCTTGTCACAACAGAGATTTGAGTTTTTCCAAACGAGGCCGGGCTTGACCCGGCTTTGTCGTGTTTTGTAGCTTATCTGCCATAATCTTGGCTTATTGCCATAATCTTGCCCGACTGGCCGTGCTAATTCATGGTCAATTAATTATTCACGCCCTATATCCGGCTGTGCTGTTCCGCCTGCGGGTGGCAGCAATGCTGCCTGTGGGGTGTTTTCTGGCTTGAGAGTGGAGAATGACGTTGACAATCAACACGATGGATAAGGCATGGCCTGTGTTTGGACGGCGCGCTCTGCTTGCCGGTGCGGCATCGCTTCTTGCAATAGCTTTTGTGGCTGAGGCCTCTGCGCAGGAAACCACAAGTCAGGCGGAATGGCGTCAAAACTACGAAGCGGCTTCAAATCTAACCGTTCAGCGCTCTGTAACCCCGATTTTGTCCCAGCAAACCGTGGCCGCAACCGAGCTGGCCATAACACAATATCAGGATTTGATGGCCAAGGGCGGCTGGCCGGTCGTGCCGGATGGACAAACCTTGAAGATCGGCTCCAAGGGCAAAGCTGTGGTGATTTTGCGTCAGCGTCTGATTGCCACGGGCGATCTGGATGTCGCGGCCAATTCAAGCCCGGTGTTTGATTCTTATGTTGAAGCCGGTGTGAAGCATTTTCAGGCGCGGCATGGCCTTGCGGAAACCGGAATTGTCAGCGACCAGACCTTCACCATGCTCAATGTGCCGGTGGATGTGCGGTTGCATCAGCTTGAAACCAATCTTGTCCGGTTGCGGTCTTTTGCCGGTAATCTGGGCACGCGTTTTGTCACGGTCAATATTCCTGCGGCGCAGGTGGAGACCGTTGAAAATGGCGAGGTGGTGACCCACCATGCCGCAGGTGTCGGCAAAATTGACCGCCAGTCGCCGGTGATGAACACGCGCGCGCTGGATATTAATTTCAACCCCTACTGGACTGTGCCGCCCAGCCTGATCAAGAAAGACCTCATTCCGAAAATGCAGGCTGATCCGGGCTATCTGACCGACCATAAAATCCGCATTTTCAATGCGCAGGGGCAGGAGGTTCAGCCGAGCCAGATCAACTGGAACACCACCGAAGCCGTGAATTATAAATACCGGCAGGATCCGGGTGGTGACATAAATTCGCTGGGCTTTGTGCGCATCAACATTGCCAATCCTTACGGGGTTTATATGCATGATACGCCTGAAAAAGGCGTATTTGGCGATGATTTCCGGTTTGTGTCGTCAGGCTGCGTGCGCGTGCAGAATGTGCGTGATTATGTCGCATGGCTGCTGAAATATGAGCCGGGCTGGAACCGTGACCGTGTGGATCAGGCCATGGAATCCGGCGAGCGGCTGGATGTGAAGATCACCAATCCGGTCAATGTATATTGGGTCTATATCACCGGATGGGCAACGCCTGACGGTCTTGTGAACTTCCGTGAGGATATTTATCAGCGGGATGGTTTTGGGAATGTGCCTGCCGTGGCCAATAATGCGGTCTATTCACGCCCGCCGACACAGAGCGCTGAGGCTCTGCCGGAAAAACTGCCCGCCATGAATGTGGATCAGCTGCCACCCATGCAGGAATAGCGCTAACATCTGCTGCGGTGCATTTTGCACATGAACACTCTCGCGCGGCTTTCATCTTAGAGGCCGCGCCAGATGTCGCAGAAAGGGCTATAAAGTCGCTTTATGGCATATGTGCCGCTTTTCCACAGCATAGATTTGTGTTAGGGGCTTTGAAATGCCTGTGCATCAAGGCCCTGTATTCGTTTATGGTTGCCATCAAGCCTCGTTTTCAAGGATACGTCTCACATGAGTTCCGCACCTCGCTATGCCCTGTCCAACAGTTTTTTCTCTGCCGCTCTGGCCGATGCTGATCCGGAAATTGCTCGCACCATCGAGCTGGAGCTTGGTCGTCAACGTCATGAGATTGAACTGATTGCCTCTGAGAATATTGTGTCGCGGGCCGTGCTGGAGGCGCAAGGCTCGGTGATGACCAATAAATATGCGGAAGGTTATCCGGGCCGCCGTTATTATGGCGGCTGCCAGTTTGTCGATATGGCTGAAAAGCTGGCGATTGATCGTGCCTGCAAAATTTTTGATTGCAAATTTGCCAATGTGCAGCCCAATTCCGGCAGTCAGGCCAATCAGGCGGTGTTTATGGCCACTTTGAAGCCGGGCGATACATTCATGGGGCTTGATCTGGCGGCGGGCGGCCACCTCACTCACGGCTCGCCCGTGAACCTGTCCGGCAAATGGTTCAATGTTGTCTCCTATGGTGTGGACAAAGACACCCAGCTTATTGATATGGATGCTGTGGAGAAGCTGGCGCTGGAGCATCGCCCTAAGCTGATTGTGGCTGGCGGTTCGGCCTATCCGCGCCATTGGGATTTTGCCCGTTTCCGCGAAATTGCCGATAAGATCGGCGCGATTTTTATGGCGGATATTGCGCATTTTGCGGGTCTTGTGGCAGGCGGCGCGCATCCCTCGCCGTTTCCGCATGCGCATGTGGCCACCACAACCACCCATAAAACATTGCGCGGCCCGCGTGGCGGCATGATTCTCACCAATGATGAGGATCTGGCCAAGAAGCTGAATTCCGCTGTGTTCCCCGGTTTGCAGGGTGGGCCATTGATGCATGTGATTGCGGCCAAGGCTGTGGCCTTCCATGAGGCTTTGCAGCCAGAATTCAAAAATTATGCCCGCGCCGTGGTGGAAAATGCCGCTGCTCTGGCCAAAACGCTGATGAGTGCTGGCTATAATCTCACCACAGGCGGCACGGACAATCACCTGATGCTGGTCGATTTGCGCTCGAAGGGCCTGAATGGCAAGCTGGCTGAGGCGGCGCTGGGCCGCGCCCATATCACCTGCAACAAGAATGGCGTGCCGTTTGACACCGAAAAGCCGATGATCACCTCCGGCATTCGTCTGGGCACGCCCGCCGCCACCTCGCGCGGTTTTGGCGTGGAGGAGTTCAAGCTGGTGGGCGAGCTGATTGCTGAAACACTGGACGGCTTGGCGAAAAACGGCGAATCGGGCAATTCTGCTGTTGAGGAAAGCGTCAAGACGCGCGTTCACGCGCTGACCAAGCGGTTCCCGATTTATTCGTGATCGTTTTTGATAGTAAAACGCACGGCCTTTAAGTAACCTGTTCTAATAAATGCACTAAACATTTCGTTTATTAGAACAGGGCATATGATATGCTGGGCAATGTTGCTGAAGTACTGAGGCAGTGGGTCGTTGATATTTTTGTTAAGGCTGTCTTGAATATTTCTCGGGAAGAAGATCGCAATGCGGTTTTATCTTGGCTTTCGCGATCTAGGGATATTATAGTCTCTGAAAGCGATGTTAAATTTAAATATATGAAATTATATAATAATATTGACGCAAGCCAGTCGGTTGCCTTGGTTGTGAATAGCGTCTCAGAGGCTGTCAAAAATTATAAACAAGCCGATTTGCCAACATCTGTAAAAATTGCAATCCCCTTAACACTCTTGGCCATTCCATTTGCCGGAGGGCAGGCCGCCGGAATAGCGGCTTTTGGCAGTGCCATTGGTGTTCCTGTTTTACTTCTGATCTTTCTGGGATCCGCTGGAATTTCGTCGATTATAGAAGCCTGTGTCAGCAATATGGATGCAGCTTCGCATGTCAAAACGATTATGGAATTTATTGTTAAAGATGAAATTTTGCGGCGGATGAAGGCGGACATTCGGGATGGCAGACAGGGGAGCCCTGAAAAGCCCGTGCGTGCAGACATGCCAGAGGATACCCTTGCCCTTCAGGCGCGACTTTTGAGTTTAACGCCTGTTGAATTTGAGCATCATGTCATGAGCCTTTTTGATGTGCCTGAGCTTCAAAACGTTTCAGTCACAAAACCATCCGGTGATGGTGGTGTTGATGGCTTTGCTGTTCATAAACATGGACTTATCGTTGTTCAGTGCAAGCGGTATGCGCCACATAATTTAGTTGGCCGCCCTGAAGTCCAGCAATTTGTCGGAGCGATGACCGGTCACAATGCCTGGCGAGGATATTTTGTTACGACTGCAGGCTTTACACGGCAAGCGACTGAATATTTCAATGGAATTGAAAATTTTGTACCGGTTGATATGAATATGCTGACTGAATGGCATATAAAACCGATGGTGTTTGATTCCTAGCGATATAATAAGGTGCTGTTATGCAGAAGGAACTTTAGTCGATGCGCTGTCCCTATTGCGGAAGTCTGGATACGCAGGTGAAAGACTCGCGCCCGACGGAGGATTCATCCTCCATCCGGCGGCGTCGCGTCTGTCCGGATTGCGGCGGGCGTTTCACAACCTTCGAGCGTGTGCAACTCCGCGAGCTGACTGTCGTTAAAAAAACCGGCCGCCGCGTGCCTTTTGACCGCGACAAGCTCACCCGTTCCATCAATGTGGCGCTGCGCAAGCGCCCTGTGGAGGCGGAGCGGGTGGAGCGGCTGGTCAATGGCATTGTCCGCCAGCTTGAAAGCTCCGGCGAGACCGATATTTCCTCCGATGACATTGGCAAAATCGTCATGGAAGGTTTGAAGGGGCTGGATACCGTGGCTTATGTGCGTTTTGCCTCGGTCTATCGGGATTTCAGCGATGCCAAGGATTTTGGCACTCTGGCGGATGAACTGGCCAGCCCGACTGTGCAAGACTCATGAATGATGCGCGCTTCATGCAGGCGGCGCTGAGCTTCGGGCGGCGCGGCATGGGCCTCACCGCGCCCAATCCGGCAGTGGGGGCACTTGTTGTGCGCGGCGGCATTGTTGTCGGGCGCGGCTTTACGCAGGCGGGCGGGCGTCCCCATGCCGAGCCGGTGGCCTTGCGCCAGGCTGGCGCCGCGGCAAAAGGCGCAACGCTTTATGTCACGTTGGAGCCATGCAGCCATTTCGGCAAATCGCCACCCTGCGCGGATGCCATTATTGCAGCGGGAATCATGCGCGTGGTGTCGGCGCTGGAAGATCCCAATCCGCTGGTGGCAGGGCAGGGCCATGCGAAATTGCGTGCTGCGGGCATTGAGGTGGTGACCGGAATTTGCGCCGAGGCGGCGCGGCAGGATCATCTGGGCCATATCTTGCGGGTGACGCAAGGGCGGCCCATGGTCACGCTCAAACTGGCACAAACCGCTGATGGCTTTGCCGCTGGCGGCGCTTATGATCATCGTCTGATGATCACGGGGCAGGCCGCCAATGCCAAAGTGCAGATTTTGCGCAGCCTGCATGATGCGATTATGGTGGGTATTGGCACCGCGCTGGGGGATGATCCGCTGATGAGCGTGCGCATTGCCGGCGCGCATTATGCCCCGACCCGCGTGGTGCTGGATGCGCGGGCGCAGCTTGGTCTGAACTCGCGGCTGGTGCAGAGCGCGGACGACGTGCCGGTGTTGGTCTTGTGCGGGCCGGACGCGCCGCAGACCCGTGTCGAGGCCTTGCAAAAGGCTGGTGTGAGCGTCGAGGCGGTGCCGCTCCTTGAGGGGCGGCTTGATCTTCTCGCGGCGCTGCGGGCATTGTCAGAGCGCGGCATAAACCGGGTGTTCAGCGAGGGTGGGCCGCGCGTGGCCAGCAGCCTGATTGCGCAAGGTCTGGCGGATGAGGTGATGCTGTTCACCAGCCCCAAACCCTTCGGGCGGGAGGGTGTGCCTGCGCTGGCGCAGGCCGCGCGCGCGCAGCTTGAGGATGCCGCACGCTTTCATAGGCAGCATGACGGATGGATCGGCAACGATCATTTCGAGATTTTTGAAAGGGTTTGATATGTTTACCGGTTTGGTGTCCGATATTGGTGAGGTGACTGCCATTGAGCCGCGCGGCTCGTTGCGGCGGATGCGCATTGCCTGCTCTTACCCTGTGGAGAGCATTGCTCTGGGGGCTTCCATTGCCTGCGCGGGTGTATGCCTGACTGTGGTGGATATGGGCCGCATGGGCGATCAAACATGGTTTGATGTGGATGCCGCCGCCGAGACGCTGGCTGTCACCACCCTCAAAGATTGGACAACAGGTCGCAAAATCAATCTGGAGCGCTCGCTTAAAATTGGCGATGAACTGGGCGGCCATATTGTCACCGGCCATGTGGATGGGCTGGCCGACCTGATCTCCCGTGAGGATTTCGAGGGGCAGGCGAAATTCACCCTGCGCGCCCCGCAAAATTTAAAGAAATTCATTGCGCAAAAGGGCTCTGTGGCGCTGGACGGCACTTCGCTGACCGTAAATTCGGTGGCGGATGATGTGTTTTCAGTTCTGCTGATTCCGCATACACTGGCTGCGACAAGCTGGGGCGCAACACAGGCTGGTGACAAGGTTCATCTGGAGGTGGATATGATGGCCCGCTATGCTGCGCGGCTGGCCGAGGCCGGTTAGCTCAAGAATAACTTGCTCTTGCGGGCTGTGCAGGTTAATCACACCTCATATTCAAATTAAGGACAAGACAAATGGCCGAACCCCGGCGTGACACGCCTGTGCAGGTGGATTCTGTGCATGGCGCACGGTTTTTGATTGTTGAGGCACGTTTCTATAATGACATTGGCACGATGTTGCTGGAGGGTGCAAAAGCCGCCTTTTCGGCAGCAGATGCGCGTTATGATGTGATTACCGTGCCGGGCGCTTTGGAAATTCCGGCAATGGTGGCCATTGCACTCGATGCCGCGCGCGAGATGGGCCAGCCTTATGACGGCGTCATCACGCTGGGCTGCGTTATTCGCGGCGAGACCTATCATTTTGAAATTGTCGCCGGTGAGAGCGCCCGCGCCCTGATGGACCTCAGCATTGCCCGCAAATTGCCACTGGGCAATGGCATTCTGACCGTTGAAAATATGGAACAGGCCGTTGTGCGCGCAGACCGGAGGCAGGGCGACAAGGGCGGCGACGCCGCCCGTGCGGCGCTGGAAATTCTGCGGATCAAACGTCGTATCGGGGCTCACTGATGGCCGTTGGAAACAAACGCGCCAATGCGCGGCTCGCCGCCGTGCAGGCCCTTTACCAGATGGATGTCACCGGCAAGGGCATCAATGATGTTTTTGCCGAATTTGAAACCTATTGGATCGGGCAGGAGATCGAGGGCGAGCAATATCGCCCGGCGGAACTGGCCTTTTTCCGCGACACGGTCAGCGGCGTGCTGAAAGACCAGATGGCCATTGACCAGCTTGTTGATGGCGCGCTGGTGGAAGGCTGGCCCCTGACCCGCATTGAGGCGCTGATGCGGGCGATTTTGCGCGCTGGCACCTATGAGCTGAAAAAGCGTAAGGATATTCCGCCGCGTGTCAGCATTTCTGAATATGTGGATGTGGCCTCGGCCTTTTTCGCGCGGGAAGAATCCGGCATGATCAATGCCGTGCTGGATGTTGTGGGGCGTAAATTGCGCAGCGACGAATTTGTGAAATAGGGTTATCCTCACCCTATCCGTCATTTTGTTTGAGCGTGCGGATGAGGGGATGAACACTCTAACAGAGAAATGATCCATCATGGCTTTGTCCGAAGAGGATCTGATTGCCCGTTATTTTGCCCCGCTGGCTGGCGAGGGGGCTTTTGGCCTGCGTGATGATGCCGCGAGCATTTCGCCCCCTTCAGGTTATGATTTTGTCATCACCAAGGATATGCTGGTGTCGGGAGTGCATTTTTTTCCCGATGACCCGCCTTTCGAGATTGCCCGCAAGCTGATGCGGGTCAATCTGTCGGATCTGGCGGCCAAAGGCGCGGTTCCCTTCGGCTTTTTTCTGGGGCTGGCCTTGCCTCAGAATATATCGGAAAACTGGCTTCTGGATTTCGCTGCGGGGCTGGCGCAGGATGTGCGGGACTTTCATTTTCAATTATTGGGCGGCGATACCGTCAAGGGGCCGCTGACTCTTTCCCTGACGGCCTTGGGCCTTGTGCCAAAGGGTAAAATGGTGAAGCGCTTTGCCGCACAGGCCGGAGACAGGCTTTATGTCACCGGCACCATTGGCGATGCGGCGCTGGGGCTCAAAATTCGCATGAATGCGCCGGAAGATCGGGGCTGGATTGCCGCATTGCCTTCGCAAGCGCGTGAATTTCTGGTGCAGCGCTATCTGCTGCCGCAGCCGCGCAATCAACTGGCACAGGCGATGCAGGCCTATGCCCATGCAGGCATGGATATTTCAGATGGTTTTGTCGGTGACCTGCGCAAGATGATGCGTGTGTCGCAGACGCGCGCGCATGTGGTGCTGTCCGATGTGCCTTTGTCCGAGGCCGCCCGGGCCGCCATTGCTCATGCGCCCCATGTGCTTGACGACGCACTGACCGGCGGTGATGATTATGAACTGCTGGCGGCGGTCGCGCCGCACCATTGTGTGGCATTCGAGGCCGCAAGCCGCGAGGCGGGGCTGGCTTTGGCCTGCGTTGGAGAGGTGTTCAGCGCCGGTGAAACGGTGTTTCTTGGTGCTGATTCTAAGCCGCAACATTTTGATAAAGCGTCATTTTCGCATTTTTAGCTTGGTTTTGAACCCTTGCGCGGGCTAGCCCATGCCAAGCCCTGCGTCTTTCCTGTAAAATATGGTTTGTTTTGTCTTTATGTGCATTGCCGCAAGAGAAACTTTCATGCAACATTGCATCATAAGCTCTGAACACACAACGGAGCACAATGTGGATGTGAAAGCATTTGCTAAAAATAACAGGAGATGGAACGTCAATGTCAGTGATTTGGCTCATTCTGTTGGGGGGCTTACTCTCAATTATTTACGGTGTTGTCACCGTTAATCAGGTTCTGGCCGCAGATGCGGGCACACAGCGGATGCAGGAAATTGCCGCTGCCATTGCAGAAGGGGCACAAGCCTATCTCAAGCGTCAATATATTTCTATCGGTGCTGTGGGTGTGGTGATTTTTGTTCTGCTTTATGCCTTGCTGGGCGGTAAAGTGGCGGTTGGCTTCCTGATCGGTGCGGTTTTGTCCGGTGTTGCGGGTTTTATCGGCATGAATGTCTCGGTGCGGGCCAATGTGCGCACGGCGCAGGCGGCTTCAAAATCGCTGGCGGGCGGCCTTGACATTGCCTTCAAGGCGGGTGCGGTCACCGGCATGTTGGTGGCGGGTCTGGCCTTGCTGGGTGTTGCCGGTGAATATTATGTGCTGACCGGCCCGATGGGGCTGGAGCCGGGCAGCCGCGAGGTGATTGATTCGCTGGTGGGTCTGGGCTTTGGCGCTTCGCTGATCTCGATTTTTGCCCGTCTGGGCGGCGGCATTTTCACCAAGGGCGCGGATGTGGGTGCTGATCTTGTCGGCAAGGTCGAAGCCGGAATTCCGGAGGATGATCCGCGCAATCCGGCCACCATTGCCGACAATGTCGGCGACAATGTGGGTGACTGCGCTGGTATGGCGGCGGATTTGTTTGAAACCTATGCTGTGACCGTGGTGGGCACCATGGTGCTGGGCGCGATTTTTGCCTCGGCACCGGCACAGGTGGCCACAATGATGCTGTATCCGCTGACCATTTGTGCGGCCTGCATTCTCACATCGATCATCGGCACTTATTTTGTCAAGCTGAGCGCCGGTTCCAATCCGTCGATCATGGGCGCTTTGTATAAGGGGCTGATCGTCACCGGTGTTCTGTCCATCGGCGGCCTGTGGCTGGCCACAAGTCTGGTTGCCGGCTGGGGTGAAATGGCCAAGGTCGGGAACATTACAGTCACCGGCACCAATCTGTTCACCTGCGGCCTTATTGGCCTTATCGTGACCGGCCTGATTGTGGTGATCACCGAATATTACACCGGCACGGGCAAGCGCCCTGTGGTGTCCATTGCGCAGGCCTCGGTCACGGGGCATGGCACCAATGTCATTCAGGGTCTGGCTGTTTCGCTTGAATCCACCGCTCTGCCAGCTTTGGTGATTGTGGGTGGCATTATCTCGACCTATCAGCTGGCTGGGCTCTATGGCACGGCCATTGCCGTGACCACCATGCTGGGCCTGGCGGGTATGATTGTGGCACTGGATGCCTTTGGCCCGGTGACGGACAATGCCGGCGGCATTGCGGAAATGTCCGGTCTTGACAAGTCTGTGCGTCACAATACGGACGCGCTGGATGCGGTGGGCAATACCACCAAGGCTGTGACCAAGGGCTATGCCATTGGCTCGGCGGGTCTGGGCGCGCTGGTGCTGTTTGCGGCCTATTCCAACGACCTGACCTTCTTTGCCGGACATGGCGATCAATATCCATATTTTGCCAATATGGGAATTGTGTCCTTTGACCTCAGCAATCCCTATGTCGTGGCTGGCCTTATTTTCGGCGGGCTGATTCCTTATCTGTTTGGCGGTATAGCCATGACAGCGGTGGGGCGTGCGGCGGGTTCTGTGGTTGAGGAGGTGCGGCGTCAGTTCCGCGAAAATCCCGGCATTATGGCTGGCACTTCCAAGCCGGATTATGCCCGCGCGGTCGATATGCTGACCAAAGCGGCGATCCGCGAAATGATTGTGCCGTCTCTGCTGCCGGTTCTGGCGCCCTTGGTGGCTTATTTTGGTGTGTTGCTGATTTCCGGCTCTAAGGCTTCGGCTTTTGCGGCGCTAGGGGCTTCGCTTCTGGGTGTGATTGTCAATGGTCTGTTTGTGGCGATTTCCATGACCTCGGGCGGCGGCGCATGGGACAATGCCAAAAAGTCGTTTGAGGATGGCTTTACCGATAAGGACGGCGTTGTGCACCATAAGGGCGGCGATGCCCATAAGGCCTCTGTCACCGGCGACACTGTTGGCGACCCCTATAAGGATACGGCTGGCCCGGCTGTGAACCCGGCCATCAAGATCACCAATATTGTGGCCTTGTTGCTGCTGGCTATTCTGGCGCATCACTGAGTGGAATATAAAAAGGCCGGAGAGACACTCTCCGGCCTTTTTTCATAAATTCTGTGCTGGTGCTCAGCTGAACCGCAGCAGGCCCTTGAGCATATTGCGGATGAAGCTGGGTTCCGAACCGCCTGTGGGCGTGGTGCGGGAGATGAAGTCAAACACCTTGCCGTCTTCCAGCCCGTAATTGGCAATCCGTTCCACTTTTTTGCCGGAGTTGAAATAAATGGCCAGCACGCGCTGGTCGACAACCTGCTGCT
>Ga0208617_1000022_pt1 | contig 77637 bp, 80 predicted proteins | sample CryBogCBE06Nov07_FD_184581 | JGI IMG/M metagenome (GOLD analysis project Ga0208617, IMG submission 184581) | Freshwater microbial communities from Crystal Bog, Wisconsin, USA - CBE06Nov07 (SPAdes) (version 2) | ecosystem: Environmental > Aquatic > Freshwater > Lake | place: Crystal Bog...
CTTCTCTCCCTTCTCTCCCTTCTCTCCCTTCTCTCCCTTCTCTCCCTTCTCTCCCTTCTCTCCCTTCTCTCCCTTCTCTTTCCTGATTTCCTGTTTTCCAAATTAATCCCTCTTCCCTTTTCCCTATGTCCCAAATCCAGGCCGTCATCTTCGATATCGGGAATGTCCTCCTGACCTTCGACTACTTCATCGCTGAGCGAGCGCTGGTGGCTCATACGGGAATCGGAACCCCTCCTTCCGTTGAGGATCTCCATCCGCTGCGAATGGATCATGAAACGGGTCGGATCCCTCGAGAGGAGTTCGTGAAGATCGTTCGAGAAGCCTTTGCCCATGAGGGCCCGGAGAATCACTTCATGGAGATCTGGACACGGATCTTTCAGGTCAACACACCTATGATCGAGTGGGCCCGCTCACTCCATGGAAAGACGCCTCTCTACCTTCTTTCCAATATCGGATGCATTCACCACGATCATATTTTCGAAGAGTATGATTTCTTCAGGAAGCTGTTCCTTGACGGCATCTACTCCTACAAGGCAGGCGTGATGAAGCCAGAGGCAAGGATTTTTGAACTCGCCCGTACCCAATTCGGAGTCAATCCCTCAACAACCCTTTACATTGATGATCTGGAAGAGAATGTACGAGGCGCCGAGTCGGTGGGCTTCATCGGTCACCATTACGATCCGGCACGACACGATCTCTTTGAGCAGAAGATCTCAGCTCTCTCCTTTTCTTAAGGGTTTAAATTCGAGGAATCTAAAAAAGGTGTCACCGAAGCATTCTGTGCGTTGGGCTGAATGATAAGAGCCCCTGATTCATCTTGTCGGAAAAAGGCAATCCCCTTCCCTGCAAGAAGTTGATCCCACTCACGACTTGGTATCCCGTTTCGTTTGAAGGGATCAACGGGCGTAATCACGGCCTTCGGTGAGACCCTTGCAATAAGAGCCATCGTGGAGGTCAATCCCGCGCCCCCCAGTGGCAGCACAAGCACATCAGCATGGAGGGAATCATCAGGCAACACGGAGAGGGAAGAGAGTGTTTCCTGATCAACCGAAGTTAGCATCAGGATTCGGGACTCACCCGTCATGATCCGGATGACGGGACGTGCATCATCACCCGTTTTCAAAACCTCGGCGTTCACTCGCCTTGAGAGAGAGATCGACTTGCCTGGAATAACTGGATGAGAGTTGAGAGAAGAGAGGAGACTCTTACCCATCGGTGACTCATAACCGAGTGAGGCAACCAGGATATCCGAGATATGGATCGCCTTGGTCAAAATCGGCATTCCGCCCAGATGAGAGGCATCCACCTTGGTAATGAGGCAGGACCGAATGGAATTCGCACCCATCAATTCAAGACAGGGAAGAATTGTTGCACCGGCATCCCTTTTCTTGCCTGCATTGATCAACGCGAATTCCGAGCCATCTCTGATGACGGTGCAGGAGGATCCGTGAAGATCCAGCATGGTCATCGTCGGGCAGGATGGGGCAGCAGGACCGACAAACCAATGTCCTCCAGGCATCATGGCGCTTCCCTGGACCACCACGAGCAGGAGTTTGGTAATTAACCAGTTGGCATTATTGAACGCACCGGCAATCCAACTGGAAAACATTCCCACCACCAAGGATAAGGCTCCCAGAGAAATAACAAGGAAGGCGAGTGGAACTGCGAGGAGATTTGCTCCGAAAGCGGAAAATGAGACCAGGTGAAAGTAGGCTAGCGTTGGCAGGATCGCTCCGATCCAGGCCGAGGCAGAGACTGCCGCCAAGCCAGCCACATGATGCCATGCTCCGAACCCCCAACTCTCACGGGTCGTGATCAATTTGGCTGGAAGGAAAGGATCAGGTGCGTGGAGACGGATGAGGCGTGCCTCGATGCCCGGTGCCGCCACAATAATCGCAAAGACAACCGAGTAGGAAAATTGCCAGCCTGCGGAAAAGAGATCGTTCGTATCCAGAGCAAGTTGGAGAAATGCCGCAGCGGCAAGGGTGTTGAGCATGGGAGAGCGACGAAACAGTGAGATCCCGATCAGCAAGATCGACGCCATGGTAGCGCTCCGCATGCTCCCCATTTTCATTCCCGTCACCAGCACGTAGAAGAAAAGCAAGGGGATGGTAAGAATCACTGCCCAATTCCTGGGGATACGTAGGGCCTTCAGCACGAACCAGAGGATCACAGCCAGCATACCGACATGTAAGCCCGAGACAGCGAAAAGATGCATTGTGCCGGTAAATCGAAAATCATCCGTGAATCCCTCAGGCGCATGCTCTGTGACTCCAAGACAGATTCCCTCGATCGCCCCCCTCACCTCCGGTGCACCCGCAAGATCGATCGAAAGAATCTCCTCCATACGTTGGCGGGATCGAATCGCAAAGGCCATCAATGGATTTCCATGGTCTCCTGATTCGATTGTTCCGGGTATCGACGGATCAACCTCAATCCGGGTGTAGATCCCGTGGCGCGCGAGCCATCGTCGATAATCCATTTCCCCTGGATTTCGGGGAGGTGGGGGTCTCACAGCCATTCCCTGAAAAAACACTCGATCCCCATAAGAGGTTTGCTTTCCTGCCCAACGAATTTGCAGTGTCAGCGGAGCCTTTGTCAGAACCCTCTCGTCCTTCAACTGTCGCACCTCCTCGATTCTCAAAGGAAAAGTGGCGAGGCCAGAATGACTGATCCTAGGTTCACCGATAATCACTCCCCGAACAGCAATCCCTCCGCTCTCCTGATCCAGATCATCGGCGAGGGATCGTGCCGGTGACAAACTCCAGTTCCAGAGGTGAAGAAGGGCAAAAACCGCAAGCGTCACCGCCCAGCAGAACCCACCCTGCTTGTGAAAGAGCAGAAGAAGTAGGCAGGTACACAAGAGGACAACGGAAAGCCAGACCCCTGCTCCAAACAAGGAGCTCAGAAGAATCCCCGCAACGGCTGACAGGAGAATCCCGAGAAAGGGATACCGCTGACTAAAAAACGATACGGACTTCACTGCCTCTGCAGAGGGATGAGCCGCTGGTCAGACACGCGGCAACCGATAGAGGGACTAACCGCCGCCGCCTGTATCGAAGGAGAATGGGCTGTAACAAGACTCCGTGTAGGCAGAGTCATACCAATCATCGATCAGCGGAGCATTGTAATAGAAGGGCTGCTGATCTTGGTTCAGCTTTGTATTGTACTTCACATCACCCGGCACCTTGTTGCCCGACTTCGGTGGAACATTATTGCCGTAGAAGCCCTGTGTTTCCGTCAGGTAGTTCAAGAGATGAGGCTTGGCTCCGGCCGCCTTAAGAGACGTCAGCTGGGAGTAACTGAAATCATAGACCTTTTGCGTGCTGCGGAGGTAGCCGACCGTGATATGAGAAGGTACTCGTCCCTTAACCAAATTCATGATGTCTGCGTAGTCCAGTGCCTGGGCATTGAAGATCTTATTGTAAGTGCCCTTGTTCACATTTGCAGAGGCTACGGCTGCCGTGATCTGAGGGTCGACCTTGGGCCCGGTGGTGCAGCCGGAGCAGAGAAAAAGAATGCCAAGCGCTGCGGTGGCGTGGAGCGTGCTGGAGAAGATCTTCATTCGCCTTGCTACTTATCGTGTTGCCACCGCGACATCAATCAGATTCCCCTAGCATCGCCGAGTATCACTTCAGAACGTTTTTGCTTGTGACGAGAACCACAGAAGGGCATTCAAATGCCCATGATCCTCCGCTCACTCAGCAAATACCGCGACACCGGACTCCTCCTTCTCCGCATCCTCATCGGACTCTCCTTTCTGGCGCATGGACTTCCCAAGCTCATGGATGGCCCTGATCTCTGGATCAAGCTCGGTAAATCCATGCAGTTCGTTGGCGTGACCGCTTATCCAATCTTCTGGGGACTGATGTCCGCTCTTTCGGAATCCATCGGTGGTTTCCTCCTCCTGATCGGCTTCTGCTTTCGGCCTGCGTGCCTCTTTCTCGTGATCAATATGGCGGTCGCCACGATCATGCATTTTCACACGACTCCTGGAGATTTCATGGAGAAGTGGTTCGTCGCCTCTCATGCCATCGAACTCGGCTCGGTCTTTCTTTCCCTTCTCCTGATCGGCCCAGGGAAATTCAGCGTCGATCGGGAGTAATCAAGCGAGCCTTGTTACAAAGGTTAGAAATTCAAAAAGTTATAACGTGGATCCAAGGCAACCCCTTGTAACCTTGTAACCATTCTATCGCTGTCAAGGGTTTAACTTTTTACTCTCCTCTTCAGTTTCCTTTGCAGAATTTCCACAAACTCTCCGAACCCCTCAATCTTCAGGGCCCAGCTTGCCACCAGGAAGAGAGAGACCGCTCCAGAAATCACAAGCAGCAGAGCACCGGCACGGAGAAAAACCGATCCATGGATGAGACCTGCTAGCCACGGCTGGGCAACCCACCCCACTAGCCCAATCGGCAGAGCCGCTAGCAAACAACGGACAAAGGTGGAAACCATGGCTCGTGACTCCAGTGAGCCGGAGACACGGGTCATCAGGATGTAAAGCAGACCGAAATTCACCGTGGCGGAGAGAGCGGTCGAGAGAGCCAATCCCCGGTGGCCCATGCCGAGTCGGAAAATAAAGAGCCAGTTGAGCAGGAGATTCATCCCGATCGAGAGGAAGCTGACCATCATCGGGGTCCACTTGCGGTTAATCGCGTAGAAGGCCGGAGAGAGAACCTTGATACAGGAGTAACCCACAAGACCAATGGCGTAATATTGGAGAGCCTCGGCCGTATGTAGGGTGTCGGCATCATAGAACTTCCCGCGCTGATAGATCAGAGCAATAATCGGTTGTGCTAGGACAATGAGTCCCACTGCGGACGGGAGCGTTAGAAAAACGGCCAATCGCATTGCTTTGGCAAGGGTCGATCGAAAGCGCCCCATATCTCCAAGAGCCGAGGCCCTGGAGACAACCGGTAGGGTGACGGTAGCCACAGCTACACCGAAGACCCCGAGCGGCAATTGCATCAGGCGGAAGGCGTAGGAAAGCCAGCTAATGGGCCCATCCCCAAGCTTCGAGGCGAAGATGGTGTTGACCATCACATTGATCTGGACGGCACTGGCTGCAATCACTGCCGGCAGCATCAGGAGAAGCACCTGACGGACACCTGGATCACGCCAGTTGAAATCCAAGACGAACCGAAATCCCGCCTTGTAGAGACTGGGCAACTGGACACCGAGTTGAAGTAACCCTCCAATCAAGGTACCGATCGCCAAGCCGACCAGAGATCTCTCCCCAAAATGAGGATCGAGCCACCATCCGAAGACCACGCCTCCGGCAATCGATCCGATATTGAAAAAACTGGAGGCAAGAGCCGCGGCGGTGAATCGGTTCACCGCATTGAGCATCCCCATCACCAAGGCGGCCAAGGAGACCATCAGGATGAAGGGGTACATGATCTGCGTGAGATGGATCGTCAGGGCAGCCTTCTCCGCGGGGAAACCCGGCGCCAGGAAACCGATCAACTGCGCCGCGAACACCACTCCTAGCAATGAGACAAGGCTCATGAAGACCGTGGTAAGAGTCACCATCTTGGATGCCAGCTTCCAGGCAGAGGCCTCCCCATCGGTCGCAATCCGCTGGGAAAAGACGGTGATAAATGCTGTTGAAAGTGCCCCTTCGGCAAAGAGATCACGTAGTAAGTTAGGAACACGGAACGCCGTTAAAAAGGCATCCATGCCGCGTCCCGCTCCGAAGAGTCCGGCAAAGATCAACTCCCGGGCAAGTCCCAGGATGCGACTCAGCATCACCGCGCCAGCCACGATGCCGGCCGCCTTGGTATTTAAGCCATCATTATTCGGAGGATTCGTGCTCATCAGGCTGGAGAATCGGAGGATGGATGTCCTGTTCCATGAAGTGATCCATAAGAAGCACGTCTCAGGCGATCCATAATGGCCACCCCAATCCCCTCTTCTGGAACTGGTTCGGCTAAAATCACCTCTGCCTGGCTTTCATCAAGACGGCGAAGTGCTCCGTAGAAATTCGCAGCGGCTTCTTTCAGATTACCCGATGAGCTAAGCACTTCAACAGCAGTGAGTTCATTATGTATTTCCTTAAAAGAAGTATGAAATGCCATGAAACCCACACGAGCCTTGGAAGGAAAGCTCATGATGTCCGAATCAAAGATGTAAAGCCTCTTTTTTGGAGCATAATGCCCAGGCAGACTTCCCGGAGTATTCACAATTCCAGCGAGGGAGGAAACATGACCATATTTCTTCAGCTGTTCTTGCGTGATGGGGCCTGGTCTAAGGATTTCCAAGCGATCTTCCTGAATGGAAACAATGGTTGATTCGACCCCATGCTCACAGGAGCCGCCATCCAGAATGAGTTCTATGTACTCGCCGAGTTCCAAACGGACATCATCGGCGCTTGTTGGGCTGATTCGACCAAATCGATTGGCACTGGGAGCAGCCAATGGTGAATTTAGTCGACTCAGAACTTCTTGAAAGAGTGGATGAGCCGTCACTCTCACGGCAACCCGATCTGAGCCAGCCGTTACCAGATCAGGAAGCTCTGGATGCTTGGGTAGCAGCAGAGTCACGGGACCTGGCCAAAACGATTCGGCTAGCTTCTCAACCATCTTCCGTTGCTTCAAAGAAGAAAACTGGACAACTCGTTTAATCCAGCTCGCCTCCGGCAGATGGACAATCAGGGGATCGCTCAAGGGACGTCCCTTGGCTTCAAAAATACGGGCAATCGCCATCGGATCAAAGGCATTCCCAGCCAGTCCATAGACGGTCTCCGTTGGCATCCCTACGACACCCCCCTGCCGCAGGAGTTCGACGGAATCACAGACCCCCTCCTCTCCTTGAACGATCCGGGCTCTCACCTTGAAAAGACTGAGATATTAGCTACTTAGCGTTTTTTGCTAATTTTCCGCTAAGCTTCCACGAAGGCTCCAGAACACTGTCACTGGCTGCCTTCGTCTGGATTTTCCGAAAAGTGGCAAGTTTGGTGGCAAGCCCTTCATGGAGCAGAGCCAACTGGGCGATCGCAAACAAGGCAGCATTCTTAGCCCCCGCCTCGCCTATGGCGAATGTGGCGACGGGAATCCCGGCTGGCATCTGGACGATCGAGAGCAGGGAGTCAAATCCCTCCATGGTGCGGCTCTTCACCGGGACCCCAAGGACAGGCACGGTCGTCTGGGCGGCGATCATTCCCGGCAGGTGGGCAGCTCCGCCAGCCCCGGCAATGATTGCATGCAGTCCCCTCGCCTCAGCCTCCTTGGCATAAGTAGCCATGACATCGGGCATCCGGTGTGCGGAAACGACCCGGTATTCGCAGGGAACCCCGAACTCCTCCAGCAGCGCCACGGCATGTCCCATCGTCTCCCAGTCGCTCTTACTTCCCATGACAACCCCTACCAAAGGAGCAGCAATTGTAGCCTTACTCGCAGACTTCGATTTCGTCGTGGGTTGGGATGACTTCGTTTTTTTGGAACTCATCCATTGAGTCTATTCACCACGCCAGATTCAATCAATCCGCTTCGACGGCCAACAGCATGTTCGAGGGTGTTCTTTTTTGCGATCACGAGTAGGCTAACGGCATGAATTCCAATATCGTCCTCATCGGCTTCATGGGCTGTGGGAAGAGTAGCATCGGTCGACGGTTGGCGAAACGGCTCAGTCACGAGTTTCTCGACAGCGACGACCTGATTATTGCACGAGCCCAAGGCATCAGCATCAGTGATCTCTTTGCGAACGAAGGAGAAGAGCGCTTTCGGGAGCGTGAGTCCGCAGAGCTTCGGGAGCTAGTCGAGGCTCAGAACATCATTCTCGCAACAGGTGGCGGCGCCATCCTGCGGGAAGAGAACAGGGCTCTTCTTCATCGAATCGGAAGGATTGTCTGGCTACATGCGGATCCGGAGACACTCTTTGAGCGTGCAAGCCGCAATCGCAAGCGCCCTCTCCTCGACGTGGAGAATCCCCGCAGCACGTTTAATGCACTTCTTGAATCGCGCATTCCCATTTACGAAGCAACGGCCGACATTCAAGTCGATGCCACGGGACTTCCCCACGAACAGACCGTGGATGAAATTATCCGAGTGCTTGCCCTAGGTGGGATTCCAAAAGTCTCCACCGAAGCTTCATAAACGACACCTCATCCGTTTAAAATTGACGGAGAAGCCCCGTCTTTTTAATAGTTTCGAACTCCGTGCGACCCCTGACGCCGGCAACCAAACACCAACACCATGCCTAATATTGCCATCAATGGGTTCGGCCGCATCGGCCGCCTTGTCTTCCGTGCCATCGCCGAACAGGGCCTCCTTGAGAAAGGGTACAACGTCGTTGCCGTCAACGATCTCGTCCCTGCCGACAACCTTGCCTACCTCGTGAAATACGACTCCACCCAGGGCGTCTTCAAGGGTGAGGTCCACAGTGAAAAATCATCTCCTGAGGTTGCCGAGGACGACACGCTTGTGGTCAATGGTCATAAGATCAAATGCCTCGCAGTGAAAGAGGGCCCCGCCGCTCTTCCCTGGAAAGATCTCAACGTCGATGTCGTCATCGAATCGACCGGCCTCTTCACCGAAGGTGAAAAGGCAAAAGGACACCTCACCGCAGGTGCCAAGAAGGTCATTATCTCCGCTCCCGGCAAGAACGAGGACATTACCGTCGTCATGGGTGTCAATGATGACAAACTCGACATTTCCAAGCACCACATCATCTCGAACGCCAGCTGCACCACGAACTGCCTTGCTCCCGTTGTCCATGTTCTCCTGAAGGAGGGATTCGGCATCGAGGAGGGTCTCATGACCACGGTGCACAGCTACACCGCCACCCAGAAGACTGTCGATGGTCCCTCCAAGAAGGATTGGAAGGGAGGCCGCTCGGCAGCCATCAACATCATCCCCTCCACCACCGGAGCCGCGAAGGCCGTCGCCCTTGTCTGCCCTGAAGTGAAGGGCAAGTTGACCGGCATGTCATTCCGCGTACCGACCCCGACCGTTTCTGTCGTTGACCTCACGGTCAAGACCACCAAGGCCACCAGTTACAAGGAGATCTGTGCCGCCATGAAGAAAGCCAGCGAAACCTACCTCAAGGGTATTCTTGGCTACACCGAGGACGAAGTTGTCTCCAGCGACTTCATCCATGACACCCGCTCCAGCATCTTCGACGCAGGTTCGGGCATTGAGCTTAACGACAAGTTCTTCAAGCTCGTTTCCTGGTACGACAACGAGTGGGGTTATTCCAACCGCTGTGTCGACCTGCTTAAGAAGATCAGCGCCTAAAAACTAAGATCACTCTCGAGGGCAGGTAAAGCAGGTGCATTCCTGACTTTCCTGCCCTCTTTCTTTTCACCAACACACTCCAACTTCCCAATCACCATGGCTAAAAAAACAATCAAGGACCTCTCCCTCGCCGGTAAACGCGTCTTCATCCGCGTCGACTTCAATGTCCCTCAGGACAAGCAGACTGGCGAAATCACCAATACCCAGCGCATCACCGCGGCATTGCCCACCATCCAGCATGCGCTGGATCAGGGAGCCTCGGTCGTTCTTGCAAGCCATCTCGGACGCCCCAATGGTGAGCGCGTCGCCAAGTACACCCTCAAGCCTGTTGCCGAAAAACTCCAGGAGCTCCTTGGTCGTCCCGTGACTTTCCTGAACGATTGCGTCGGATCCGAGGTCGAGGCTGCGTGCGCTGCGCTCAAACCAGGTGAAGTCATCCTGCTCGAGAACGTCCGCTTCCACATTGAGGAGGAGGGCAAGGCGAAGAATTCAGAGGGAAATAGCGTAAAAGCTGATCCAGCCAAGGTCGCCGTCTTCCGCGCCAGCCTCAGCAAGCTTGCTGACGTCTATGTGAACGACGCCTTCGGGACCTCCCACCGCGCACACTCCAGCGTCACTGGGGTCGATCTTCCTGACAAGGTTGCCGGATTCCTGGTCGAGAAGGAACTGGGCGCATTCGCAGCCGTCCTTGAGAATCCTAAGCGCCCCCTGCTTGCGATCCTCGGTGGCGCCAAGATCGCCGACAAGATCCCCCTCATCCGCAACCTCGTGGAGAAGGCTGACGACATCATCATCGGCGGCGGCATGGCCTACACCTTCCTGAAGGTACTCAATGGTATGCAGATTGGTAACAGCCTCTATGATCCGGCCGGTGCCGAGATCGTGGCGGAACTTGTTGCCAAGGCGAAGGAGAAGGGTGTAAGTATCCACCTCCCCGTTGACTTCATCACTGGAGATGCCTTCTCCCCAACAGCCAACACTGGCACGGCCACCGTCGAGAGCGGAATCCCCGATGGCTGGGAGGGATTCGATTGCGGTCCAAAGACACGCGAGCTTTTTGCCAAGGTCATCGCCTCCGCAAAGACCATCGTCTGGAACGGCCCCTGCGGCGTCTTCGAGTTCGACATCTTCGCCGAGGGAACCAAGTCCATGGCTGAGGCCGTCGCTGCTGCCACAGCTGCAGGGGCCATCACCATCGTCGGTGGAGGTGACACGGCGACAGCCGCCAAGAAATTCGGCGTCATCGACAAGGTCACCCATGCCTCCACGGGGGGCGGCGCATCCCTGGAGCTCCTCGAAGGAAAGACTCTTCCCGGAGTTGCCTCACTCGACGATAAGGCCTAATCTCACGAATTACTATGGCACTCCCACGCAAGAAATTCGTTGCAGGTAACTGGAAGATGAACATGACCTCCTCGGAGGTCGCTCCTTATCTGGAGGTTTTCCGTCAGGAGACTGAAAAGGTCAACAACGTCGATATCGCCATCATCCCCCCCTTCACGGCCCTCGCCAAGGCCTCAGAGATCTTGGGGGGTTCCCAGAAGATCCGGCTTGGCGCGCAGAACATGTCCCCGGAGGCCAAGGGGGCCTACACCGGCGAGATCTCGGCGGCGATGCTTCGCGATCTCTTCGTACGCTTCGTACTGGTAGGTCATAGCGAACGCCGCCGCCTCTTCGGCGAGACCGATGAGCTCGTGCACCGCAAGGTCGTGACCGCTCTTCATTCCGAGCTTCGACCCATCCTCTGTATTGGTGAGACACTTGAAGAGCGACAGGCTGGTCAGGAAAAAGCTATACTTGAAGCTCAGCTTCAAGGGGCGCTGAAAGGACTGACCACGGAACAGCTTGAAGAGGTCGTGATCGCTTACGAGCCCGTCTGGGCAATCGGCACGGGACTCACCGCCACTCCTGCTCAGGCTCAGGAGGCTCATCTCTTCATCCGCGACTATCTGAAGACTACGGCCGGAACTGAAATTGCCGATAAGACCCGCATTCTCTACGGGGGAAGCGTGACTGCGGATAATGCCCGCGAACTCCTCACCCAGCCCGATATCGACGGCGCCCTGGTGGGGGGTGCTAGCCTAGATCCCCGCAGCTTTGCAGAGATTGTGGTGGCGGCGGTTCCTGTGGAATAAATAGTTATTTTTTAGCGCAAAGCCTCAGGGTTGGGGGACTTAAAGCCGTTTGGTGATTTGATTCATCAAACGGCTTTTCCTTCATAATTCATCATTTTGCCTTCATCCTTTCGGGATCATGCTTCGTCGCCTCGCTTCACTCCCCGTGGTGTTGTTCTGCGTGGTGACGATCACTTTTTTTTTGATCAGACTCTCCCCGGGCGGACCCTTTGATACTGAGCGGAAAATCCCGGAAGCCATCGAGAAGCAGCTTCTGGCAAAGTACAAGCTGGATGGTCCGCTTCTGGATCAATATGGCGGTTATCTCAAGGATCTGATCCATGGAGATCTCCGTCTCTCGACCAAGTACCGAAACCGCTCGGTCAACGAGATCCTCACCCAGACACTCCCTGTTACCTTGACCCTCGGTGCCACGGCACTACTGATTGCCGTCACCATCGGCGTCTGGTTGGGTGCCTTTGCGGCGGCGCGACCGGGAACATTTTCAGAAACGGGAGCCCTTGCAATGACGCTGCTGGCAATTTCCCTCCCCTCCTTTGTACTAGGACCTCTCCTCATCCTGATCTTTGCGATCAAGCTGGCTTGGCTGCCCGTCGGTGGCTGGGGTACCCCGCTGCAGCTCATTCTGCCATCCGTGACGCTGGCGATTCCCTACGCAGCAGTGATCGCACGTCTGCTCCATGACAGCCTGAGGGAGACACTAGCAGAGGATTTCGTTCGCACGGCTCGGGCAAAGGGCCTCTCCGAACGCTCGGTGGTCTACCGCCATGCTCTCCGCGTTGCGATCTTGCCGGTAATTTCCTATCTCGGCCCCCTAGCGGCCAACCTCCTCACAGGGTCCATTGTTGTGGAGACGATCTTTCACATTCCCGGAGCAGGGGGATTCTTTGTCAATTCGATCCTTAACCGTGACGGCTTCTTGCTCGGTGGAGTCGTCATCGTCTACTGCGTACTCTTGGTGATCTTCAACCTGCTGGTGGATCTTTCCTACCGCTTGCTTGACCGGAGGATCCGGGAATCATGATTTACCAACTCCCCAAGAGAGCCAGATTTCCGGCTATCATTCTCTCCGGAATGATCCTTACCGTCCTACTTGGCCCCTTTCTTTTTCCCCATGTCTACGACCTGCCTGGAGACCAGACCTATGCACCTCCCAGTCTCAGCCATCTTTGCGGAACCGATCTCAATGGTCGTGATCTGCTGCTGAGAATCCTTGAGGGCGGCCGCATTTCATTGCTTGTCGGGATTTGCGGCGCGGCGATCAGCCTCCTGATCGGCACCACCTACGGCCTCATCGCCGGATCTTCCGGCCGGGGAGTCGATAACTCGATGATGCGCTTCGTTGATATTCTCTACTCTGTCCCGCGCTTGATCTTCATCCTGATCTTTATCAATGCCTTCAATGAGAGGCTTCAACTCATGGCGAGCAACCATGGCTGGGATTGGTTGGTGGGCTCTTCACGACTGGTGATCCTGATTGTGAGTCTCGGGATCATTGAGTGGCTAACGATGGCCCGGATCGTGCGGGGACAGACCCTCACCTTAAGGGAGCGTTCCTATGTTGCGGCTGCTCGGGTCCTAGGTGAGGGGTATTGGACCATCCTCTGGCGCCACCTGCTTCCTAACCTTGCTGGAATCATCCTTGTTTACCTAACCCTGGCAGTTCCCTCCGTTATCATTGATGAGGCCTTCCTGAGCTTCCTGGGGCTCGGAGTTCAGGCTCCCCAGTCCAGCTGGGGCTCGCTGCTAGCTGAGGGGGCCTCCGCCATCAATCCCCTCAAGGGAGCCTGGTGGCTCATCCTCTTCCCCTCGATCGCCCTGCTGACAACGCTTCTGGCTCTCTACAGCCTCGGCGACGCCCTACGCCGCAGTATTGGGGCAAAGGGGGGCTGAGAAGGAGGTTGTTAGACTGAAGGCTGAAGACTGTTAGGAAAGAATCCAGACCATATTCTTTGAATTATTTTTCATTTTTCCTTCTTCATTTTGCCTTTCCACCTGAAAAAGTCACGATAGAAACATGAGTGAAGCCGCCGCACGATCGATCGTTGAGCGCCTGCGTGCCAAGGGGTTCGAGGCTCTTTATGCGGGGGGGTGCGTGCGTGACAAACTCCTAGGCTTGGAGCCCCACGATTATGATGTGGCGACCAGTGCTCGCCCCGAACAAGTGGAAGCGCTCTTTCCGCGAACAGTGCCTGTCGGCGCTCAGTTCGGCGTGATTATCGTTCTGGAGGGGGGCTCGGAAATCCAGGTTGCCACCTTCCGCGGAGATGGTGCGTATCTTGATGGCCGCCATCCCGAGAACGTTCATTACACGGATGCCGAAGGGGATGCCCGTCGACGGGATTTCACCATCAACGGGCTTTTTTATGACCCTATCAAGGATGAGATTCTTGATTTCGTTGGAGGCCGCGATGATCTGAAGAAGAGCGTGATCCAGGCCATTGGGAATCCCTCGGAACGCTTTGCCGAGGATAAGCTTCGCCTGCTCCGGGCTGTCCGTTTCGCGACGACACTTGGATTCTCGATCGATTCAGAAACTTGGAGCGCCCTCTTGGAATGGGCTCCTGAACTCCATGCCGTCAGCGCCGAGAGAATCAGGGACGAATTCTGCAAGATTCTTCTTTCTCCGAATCGCCTGCGGGGATTCGATCTGCTTGATCAGAGCGGCCTTTTACGGATGATTCTGCCCGAGATGGAAACCCTCAAAGGGTGCGATCAACCGCCGGAGTTCCATCCGGAGGGTGATGTCTTCGTCCACACGCGCCTCATGCTCTCTCTGCTCCCAGAGAGGGTATCGCTACCCCTTGTTCTCTCGGTGCTTTTTCATGACTTGGGCAAACCTCCGACGCGAATGGTCGATGAGACCGGACGCATCCGGTTTAATGGTCACGAGGGAGTCAGTGCCGAGATGAGCCTGCGAATCCTGCAGCGTCTTCGCTTTTCGAATGAAGTGATCGATGCGGTCCTGCCTGCCGTGCGCCTTCACATGAGTTTCAAGGATGTCCCGAATATGCGTGTTGCTACTCTGAAGCGAATGATGGCACGCCCCACCTTCGACGATGAACTCGAACTCCATCGTGTCGATTGCCTTGGCAGCCATGGCATGCTCGATAACCACGCACTACTGATCGCCAAGCGCGAAGAGTTCTCCCATCAACCACTCATCCCCCCTCCCCTGATCACGGGGAACGACCTCATTGCTCTTGGATGGAAACCGGGGCCCAAATTCGCGGAAATCCTCCAAGCCGTTCAGACTCGTCAATTGGAGGGAATCTTAACCTCCAAACAGGAGGTTTTAGAATGGATTAGAATTAACAATCTTTCACTTTGACAGCTCCTAAGTCAGAACTAGTTTTATGTTATCATTTTCCTTTCATGAAAAAATCCTTAGTAGCAGTTATCTATTTGCTCATCACCGCAATCTCGGGAGCGGCCAACTCCTTGCTTACAAATTTACCTTTTGCTGAACCGATCACCCCAACGGCAGGAGCGACGATGACATTGCCGCTTGGCCAATACTGCAAGGTTGACCCGCTCTCAAGCACCAACCTGGTCTGGGTCTCCACGGATACTCGATATGGTGGTTTTCTTATTGAGTTGCTTCCCACGAATGCACCTAAAACAGTTGCCAATTTTCTATCTTACGTTCGCGACGGAGCTTATGAAAGCACGATTATCCATCGTTCGACTTCCTTGACGAATGATGGTTTAGCTGTCCTTCAGGCAGGTGGTTTCACTGCCGATCCCACCCTTTCGGCCATCCCCACCTTTGCCCCAATCACCAACGAATACTCACTACCTAACGTAGCAGGGACTATTGCGATGGCAAAACTTGGAGGAAATCCTAATAGCGCAACCTCCCAATGGTTCGTGAATGTCTCGGATAACAGTTTGACTCTAGGCTCCAACAATAACGGGGGATTCACGGTCTTTGCCAAAGTTCGTAGCAATGGAATGAGCAATGTGATTAATCCCATTGCATCCCTCCAGACCTATAATCTCAACAGCTATAATGCTGCATTCACCCAAACTCCCCTCATGGGAGTGGCAAGTAATCAAACCTCACTCAACTTGAGCAATCTGGTAACATTCACCAGAATCGCGCCTATTCCCTACTTCGCTTTTAGTTCCGATTCCGACGCCTTCCCTGCGGATATCGTTACCACCCCTTCATCAACGAACCTGATAGTGACTTTCCGTCATTATCCCACCAACAATCCGATCGCCGGTGTCAATGTCACATTTTCCGTGACTGACACAAACGGACACAACCCCTCGGGCCTCTACAACTCGTTCAGCGGATCCACCAATGACACGGGGATCATTATCTATCCTACTACTCTGGGAAATCAGACCATCACCTTTCCCCCTATTCCCCAGCAGGCATTGTCAAATGACATCACCACCATCACAACCAACCATGTGGGAGGCGTATCAAACTTCACAACAAACACTCGCACCAGCTTCACCATCCCCACTTTCCCCTCGTCATCTGCAAATGTGCCGGTCATTCTTAAGATAGTCTCCGGACCGATCTGTGTGACGGCGAATACGAATCAGAAAACCGGGATTCTTAGCGGCACACAGTTCAACCTCACAGGTACAGGTACAATTAGCCTCGTGGCTACAACTTACTCCAGTACTAATCCTGTGAATCTAGGTTATGTCCTCAGCGATGGGACACCTCTTGTAAATTATTATTATGTACCAGCTCCACCTGTGACAAATAGCTTCGTGGTAAAGGAATTTGCTCAGAGTATCACAGCCTTTCCGTCCCTTCTGAAGCAGCCGACCTATGGAGATCTCCCTTTCCAGATTTTGCTCCCAACCAGCACCTCGGGACTTCCAGTCACGGCAAGCGTGCTTTCGGGTTCTGCGTCCATCACCTCTAGCAATGGTGTCGCAACCATTACAGTAACTGGAGCAGGCTCAGTCACCTTGGCAGCAAATCAGGCTGGCAATGAACGATACGCCTCTGCTCCCCAGGTGACCACTAGCTTCACTGTGGCAAAGTCTCCCCAGAGTATTTCCTTTCCCCAGAGCACGACGAATCTCTCGGTGGGTCAGACAGTCTCTCTAACGGCCACATCATCATCGAGTCTACCTGTCTCTTACTCCTTAGTCGGTGGAACGGCTACTCTCACAGGAAATTCTTTGAAGATCTCAGGACCGGGAACAGTTGCTGTCGTGGCGTCACAAGTTGGGAACAGCAACTACCTTGCTGCAACTCCCATCACGAACAACTACACGACCCGTTCCAACCAAACCATCTCGGCCTTCGGAACCATCACCAATCGTCCTTACTCTACCAATTCACAGACTATTGCAGTTCCTTCCTCCACCTCGAAACTCCCCGTCACCCTATCTGTGAAGTCTGGTCCGGCAACAGTTTCTACTTCCAATTCCATTATTCTCAACGGAGCGGGAACCTTAACGCTTCAGGCTGACCAAGCAGGTAACAGCAACTACTTCCCTGCCACTCCAGTCACCACCTCATTCGTTGTGTCTAAGGCAGCCCAGACAATCTCCCCCTTCACTGGGATTCCCACGAAACTTTCCAACGGAATGTCTTTCAGACTGACCAATCCCTCAGCCAGTTCAGACCTTACCAATAGCACTCCGATTGTCTCTGGCGTAGGGCGACTCTCAAATGGGATTGTGACACTCACCAATGCTGGAATCTTGACCATTACCGCCACCAATGCAGGCAACAGCAATTATCTAGCAACATCCCTTACGACCAACATTCCTGTGTCAAAGGGTGCGCAGATTATTAACTTCAATTTCCCTCCAACGTTAACAATTGGTACCACCAATACCCTTTCAGCAACAGCCTCATCAGGATTGCCTATAACTTATACTTTGAACCCCTCAGTGACGAATGTGCTGCTTACTTCAAATTCAATTATTGTACGATCTTTCTCAACCAACAGTTTCAAGGTGATAGCATCACAACTTGGAAATACTGGTTGGACAAACGCCACACCACTTACCAACTCGTTTTCCATCTCTCGCTAGAGAAGTAGATGGTGGACAGTGAGGGGATCGAACCCCCGACCAACTCGGTGTAAGCGAGCCGCTCTACCGCTGAGCTAACTGTCCTTAATAACTATCGGTTTCAGGAAGAACTAGGCTTCCTGAACCGGCAAGCAACTACAGAAAATATTCCGATCGCCGTAGACATTATCAACACGCGATACCGATGGCCAGAACTTATGATTCTTCAGCCATGGAGCGGGCCATGCGGCCTGGCTTCGGGAATAAGGCCTGATCCATTCGTCTGAGGTGACGGTGAGGGCAGTATGAGGAGCACGCTTGAGGGGATTGTCTGCCTTATCAAGGTCACCCTTCTCAATCGAGGTCAACTCGCCATGGATGGCGATCATGGCATCGCAGAAACGGTCTAACTCATCCTTCGACTCACTCTCGGTCGGCTCAATCATCAGCGTTCCTGGGACGGGCCAGCTCATAGTCGGAGCGTGGAATCCGTAATCCATCAGGCGCTTCGCCACATCCTCGACCTCGATACCAGCACGGGTCTTCCACTCGCGGAGGTCCAGAATGCACTCGTGAGCCACGGTTCCCTGTTCTCCCTTATAGAGAACAGGAAAATAAGCGTCGAGACGCTTGGCCATGTAGTTGGCATTGAGAATGGCAAGAGCACTAGCGGCAGCCAGTCCATCGGGCCCCATCATGCGGAGATACATCCAGCTGATCACACAGATGCTTGCACTCCCCCATGGGGCTGCACTGACTTCGGTGACAGCTTGGGAGCCTCCGGTCGGTATCACGGAATGCCCTGGCAGGAACGGGGCGAGATGTTCGACCACACCGATCGGCCCCACACCGGGACCTCCACCACCATGAGGGATGCAGAAGGTCTTATGAAGATTGAGATGACAGACATCGGCTCCGATAGCTCCTGGACTGCAAAGGCCGACCTGGGCATTCATGTTGGCTCCATCCATGTAGACCTGACCTCCGGCCTCATGGATCATCGCACAGATCTCCTTGATCCGGGACTCGAAGACTCCATGCGTCGAAGGATAGGTGACCATGAGAGCCGAGAGACGGTCACGATGAAGGTCGATCTTGGCCTTCAGATCAGCCACATCAACATTTCCGTCCGCATCACAGGCAACACCAACGATCTCCATGCCGGCCATGGCGGCGCTGGCAGGATTTGTCCCATGGGCGGAAACAGGGATGAGGCAGACGGTTCGGTTCAGATCGCCACGGGAACGGTGGTAGGCGCGAATGACGAGCAAGCCGGCGTATTCCCCCTGCGATCCGGCGTTCGGCTGGAGCGATACAGAATGAAATCCCGTAATCTCCGCAAGCCATTCCTCAAGCTGGCGGAACATCGCAGTATACCCCTGGGCCTGCTCCGTGGGAACGAAGGGGTGAAGACCTCCGATGGTCTCCCAGGTGACCGGAAGCATCTCGGAGGTTGCATTCAGCTTCATGGTGCATGATCCAAGCGGGATCATGGATGTGGTGAGCGAGAGATCCTTGGACTCAAGACGGCGCATGTAACGGAGCATCTCGGTCTCGGTATGGTAGCTGTTAAAGACGGGATGGGTAAGATATGCAGAGCTGCGACGCAGATCATCCGGTGTCTGCCAGGTGAGCGGATCGTTCTGAGGAGCACTCGATCCTTTGCCAAAAAGCTCGAGAAGGCGATCGATCGGACCAGAGGTTTCATCCAGCGAGATGGTCACGGCGGATTCACCGAGGAAACGGAGATTGATACCCTCCTTCTCAGCACGAGAGCGCAGGGAAGCGGACTCGGCGGGAGTGAGATTCACACGGACGGTGTCAAAGAACGGGGCATTACCCAAAGACCATCCTGCCTTGGAAAGTGAAGCCGCAAGCTTCAGTGCATGAAGGTGAATTTTCTCGGCGATCTCCCTGAGTCCCTTCGGACCATGATAGACGGCATACATCGAGGCGATCACGGCTAGCAGAACCTGTGCGGTGCAGATGTTGCTGGTCGCCTTCTCGCGACGTATATGCTGCTCCCTAGTCTGAAGTGTCAGGCGGTAAGCGGGATGACCGTCTGCGTCACGAGAGATACCGACGAGGCGTCCGGGGAGACGACGTTTGAACTCATCACGGACAGCCAGATAGGCGGCATGCGGTCCGCCATACCCCATGGGGACACCAAAACGCTGGGTGGAACCCACCACGATATCGGCCCCGAATTCTCCAGGTGGCTTCAGCAATACAAGAGCAAGAGGGTCACTGGCTACAATGGCGAGTCCACCTGCAGAATGGATCTTCGCTAAAGCAGAAGAGGGATCATGAATCGACCCATCGGTCGAAGGATACTGGAGGATGCCGCCACACAGCCCGGACTCCGGAATCTGGTCGACACTGCCCACGATCAACTCGATGCCGAGGGGCTCGGTGCGTGTACGGAGCAACGAAATTGTTTGAGGATGGCATCCCTCGGAAACAAAGAATCGCGGAGCGCTCTCATTCCTACCCTGCCCCTTGAGATCATGACACATCGCCATCGCCTCGGCGGCGGCTGTGGCCTCATCGAGCATCGAGGCATTGGCAATCGTCATGCCGGTCAGGTCACAGACCATCGTCTGGAAATTCACGAGAGCCTCCATACGTCCCTGTGAAATCTCGGCTTGATAAGGGGTGTAGGCCGTGTACCAGCCTGGATTCTCAAGAATATTCCTGCGGATCACCGTCGGAAGGTGGGTTCCGTGATAACCCATTCCAAGATGATTGGTGCGAAGCTCGTTCTTAGCGGCGATCTCACGGAGTTCAGCCAAAGCCTCCTCCTCGGTGGCTGCTGCAGGAATATTTAGGAAGGAACGAAGACGGATCTCCTCGGGAACCGTTTTTGAAATGAGCTCCTCAAGAGAGGCGCATTCCAATGTCTCCAGCATCACCTCAACATCCCTATTATGGGAACCGAGATGGCGACGAGAGAAACGACCGCGAATGAAAACCGAGTCCAGAAGATCAGAACCGATCGTACTCATTGACCGATCTGGGCGCTGTAGGCTTCGGGTATCAGGAGAGCACTGATCTCAGCGGCATCGGATGATTTCATCCGGTAGATCCAGCCTTGGCCGAAGGGATCGGTATTCAGCAGAGCCGGGTTACCCAAGAGCTCCTCATTCACCTCGGTCACCGTCCCGGAGAGAGGTGAATAGATATCGCTAGCAGCTTTTACTGATTCAACGACGGCAGCAGTCGCGCCAGCCTTCACCTCGGCACCGACCTTCGGTGGCTCTGCATAGACGATATCCGTCAACTCAGCCTGAGCGTGATCGGTGATGCCGACGGTCACAGTGTCACCCTCGACTCGGATCCATTCGTGGGTTTTGGCGTAGCGAAGATCAGCGGGAACGTTCATGGATTCAAAGAATACGGAGGGTTTAGAGGGTGGGTTTCTTGTAAAAAGGGAGTGTCGTTACCGTAGCGGGGTAACGACGTCCACGCACTTCAATTTCCAGAGACGTGCCGGGAGCATGAAGTGCAGGAGGAAGGTAGGCCATGGCGATCCCCTCGCCGAGGCTGGGCGAGAGAGCACCGCTGCAGGTTTCACCCACGGCAATTCCCTCGGCAAGAACAGGATAATGGGAACGGAGGGGAGGTCCGGAGGCGGAAAGCTTCAGCGGGGTGAGACGAGAGGAAAGACCGCCAGCGCGCTGCTGCTCCAGGGCCTTGCGGCCGGAAAACTCACCCTTCTCGGGATCATCAATACCCGTGAATTTATCAAGGCCCGCCTGAAGAGGTGTACGCTCACGGGAGAGATCGGATCCGTTCAAAGGGTAACCCATCTCGAGCCTTAGTGTATCACGGGAACCGAGTCCGCACGGCTTGACCCCAGCGGAAAGAAGGCTCTCCCAGAGAGCGATGCCAGCTTTCACAGGCACAAAAAGCTCAAATCCATCCTCACCGGTATATCCGGTGCGGGCCACAAGGGATGGGATGGCCCCCTCAGAATCGACAAGCGGGGCAATACCATTCCTCTTCGGGACATCGCATGAAGGAAAGAGTGACCTCAGAACCTTTTCCGAATCGGGCCCCTGGAGGGCAATCGCAGCATAGTCATTCCCCTGATCCTCAAGAACGATAGATCCATCGGCAGGAAGTTGAGAGCGCATCCATTCCAGATCGAGATCACGGCAGGCGCCGTTGATCACCAGAAAGTAGGAGGTCTCTCCCGTGCGGTAGATGATCAGATCATCGATGACTCCTCCCTTCTCATCGAGCATGAGGGTGTACTGACCGCGGGTGACGGCGAGTTTGCCAACGCGGTTGGTCAGAAGACTCTCAAGCCAAGCCAAAGCGGCGGGACCTGAAACCGTGACCTCTCCCATGTGGGAAATATCGAACATACCGGAGGCGGATCGCACGGCTTTATGCTCATCCATGATTCCAGAATACTGGACAGGCATGAGCCATCCGCCGAACTCGACCATGCGGGCCCCGCAGGCGATATGAGCGGCTTCGAGAGGAGAATGTTTTAGAAGCGTGGGATCACTCATTACGCCTTATCTGTTGTTGTGGAAGAGGAACTCATCGAGCCGTTGGGGCGGCGAGCGTTGAAATCCAGATATGTGTAGGACTGGAACATCTTCTCGTATTCATCAGCAAGGCGCATCGCCTCGTTGGGTTTGAGACGATCCCCCTTCAGGGCGGCATCAGCTTGGGACTTAATCCTGCGGGCCAGCTCCTTGGTATCCCACTGAGTCAGAGTCAGCACCTGGTCGATGGTATTGCCCGGGAGCACCTCCTCGATGTAGTACCCGGCATCCTCATCCTCATCGAGGAAGACATGCATCTCATTCACCCTACCGAAAAGGTTATGCAGATCACCCATGATGTCCTGATAGGCTCCGGAAAGGAAAATCCCGAGGTAATACGGCTCGCCGGGACGGACGGTGTGGACAGGAAGAGTCTCCTTCACATCTTGGAAATCGATGAACTTGGCCATCTTGCCGTCGGAATCACAGGTGATGTCGACCAGGGTGCCACTACGCTCAGGAACCTCATTGAGTCGGTGGATCGGCATGACCGGAAAGAGCTGACCCAATGCCCAATGATCAAGCAGGGACTGGAACACGGAGAAGTTACAGAGTAGCTGATCGGCAAGAGCAACCTCGAGTTCCCTCACCTCTTCGGGAACCTGCTTCATCCCGGCGTGCAGTTTTACGATCGCAGCGGCAATCTGCCAGTAGAGGGTGTCAATCTTTGCCTTGGAGCGGAGGTCAAGGAGTCCTAGGTCGAACATCGACTGAGCCTGATCCCTGATCTGCTGGGCATCGTGAAGATTTTCCAAGCGACGCTTCTCATTGAGGCCAGCCATGATCTCAAGCATGTCGGAGACCAACTTGGGATCCTCCGGAGAGGCAGAAATCGTACCCGTATGACTCTGCTTCTCGATGGAACCGAAGGCTTCGATAATGAGTACGGAATGAGGAGCCACGATGAATCGTCCGCTCTCACTCACGATGACGGGATGCTCGACCTGCTCTGAGTCGCAGATCTCCATGATGTTGTAGACGATGTCTCGAGTGTACTCGTGGAGTGAGTAGTTTCTGGAGCTGTCGAAGCTGGTGCGCGATCCATCGTAGTCGACTCCGAGTCCACCACCCACGTCGAGATAGCCGAGGGCATGGCCCATCTTTTTGAGCTTCGCGTAGAAGCGGGCGGCCTCACGCGTAGCGCGACTTATCGTCTGAATGTCAGGGACCTGCGAACCGACATGGTAATGAAGAAGAACGAGAGCATCGGGCATCCCCTCGGCATGGAGCGTGTCACTCATCGAGACAAGATCTGCTGTCGAGAGGCCAAACTTGGCATTTTCTCCACCGCTGGTGGCCCATTTGCCAGCTCCCTTCGAGAGAAGGCGTACGCGGGCACCGATCATGGGCTTTACTCCCACCTGCTTCGCAACGGCAAGGATCTGATGAAACTCCTCCAACTTCTCCACGACGAGAATGACTTTCTTACCAAGCTTGATCCCGATGAGTGCAGCGCGGATGAACTCATCGTCCTTGTAGCCATTACCGACCACAAGACTCTCGGGATCAGAATGGACGGCAAGAGCGGCTATTAACTCGGGCTTACTTCCAGCCTCGATGCCAAAATGATAAGGGAGGCCCGCATCCACGATCTCTTCAACGACTTCGCAGAGTTGATTAACCTTGATGGGAAAAACCCCGCGATACTTATTCTTGTATCCGCACTCCGTAATAGCTCTCGCAAATGACTCATTGAGCCGACGCACACGATCACGAAGCAGGTCATGACACCGGACCAGCAGAGGAAAACGGAGACCTCGATCCTTCGCCTCCTCGACCAGTTCCATTAGGTCGATTTCCTCCCCTTCCCTGCGGCGAGGAAGCATGATGGCGTGCCCAGCATCATTGATTCTGACGTATCCCTCGGACCATCCCTCCACGTTGTAGAGCGATGAATTCTGGGCAGTGATGGATCCGGCGGAGTCTTGGGACATTGAGGATAAATTGATGAGTAAAAATTAAAACAAACATGCCCTGTCTTGGCGACATGATGCTTTAGTTTTTTTGCATTGCCGTTTCCCATGACAGTAGATGTGAATGGGTGCTCGGAAGAATCCCTTCGACAACCAGAATCTTACCATCATGAAACTCCTTCATATCGATGCATTTGCCGGGATTAGTGGCGACATGTCCGTTTCGGCACTCAGAGATCTCGGAGTTCCGGAGGAGATTTTTAGCAATGCATTGAAGGCATTGCCAATCGATCTGCCACCCTGCTGCTTCGAGCGCAGCGAAAGAAATGGCATCGCAGGTTGGCGCTTTTTGGTAAGTGGACATGACGGCCACGAGGGAGCACCTGCTGATCATCACCATCACGAGCACAGTCATGAGCATCATCATGTGGTGCACGACCACCACCATCACGGCGATGGAGATCACCATGAGCATGATCATAACCATGGCTCTGCTGGTCATCACTTCCATGGACGTAATCACGCCGAGATCGTAGCTTTGATCAGTGGCAGTAACCTCGGAGAGAAGGTAAAAACACGCGCCCTTGCCGTTTTCCAGCGGATCGCCATCGCAGAGGGAGGAGTGCACGGAGTCCCCCCAGAAAATGTCGGATTTCACGAGGTCGGGGCGGAGGACTCGATCGCCGATATCGTTTGTGCTTGTGCAGGAATTGATTACTTAAAGATCGATAAGATCACGTGCGGTCCGTTGATCGAGGGCACCGGGCATATCCACTGCGCTCATGGAACTTTCCCCCTACCAGCACCAGCCACCCTGGCGATTCTCAAGGGAATACCTTTTCGACAGGTCGATGAACCTTGGGAGCACATCACTCCAACAGGTGCAGCGATTCTGGCAGAGTTTGCCACGGCTTTTGTGCCAATGCCCGAGATGAAGGTGAACGCTATCGGATACGGACTCGGCTCGCGAAACACCCCGAATCGCCCCAATGTTCTCCGTCTGATTCTGGGCAAATCCACAGAATCCGATCATGCAACCTTGGAAGAGGTCGTCGAACTACGCTGCAATCTGGATGACCTCACACCCGAGCATGCCTCCAGTGCACTCGATGCATTGATCACAGCGGGAGCACTCGATGCGACGCTCACGCCGACAGTCATGAAAAAGGGTCGTTCCGGTTGGATCCTGGAGGTTCTTACCGTGGCGGAGAAAGCTGAGGATCTATCCGAACTGATGCTGCGCCAAACAAGCGCCTTCGGTATCCGTCGACACCACATGGAGCGATTGAAACTCGAGCGGCATTTCGAAGAGGCCGAGACACGCTATGGAAATATCCGAGTCAAGGTGGGTACACTTGGCGGTGAGGTCATTCAGCGTTCACCCGAGTTCTCCTCCTGCGCGGAGGCTGCAGTTCACCATCAAGTGGCCGTCAGACTGGTCTATGAAGCCGCTCTGCGCACCCTAGCCGAAGATTAGAAGAATCGTTACTCCTATTCCTCGTCTTCGGTCGTTCCGCCATTCCCCCGGACAGGTTTAGCTGCGCAGACCCCACGCTTCTTGGCAGAGGCGATGAAATCGAGAAAGTACTGTGCCTCGGGACCCCATGTTTCCTTTCTCGATTCCTCAAGAGCCTGAGAAATATTCCGGCCACTGTGATAGATCAGGCGGAATGCCCGCTTGATCTCAAGACGCGTCTCGGAACTCATCCCGGCGCGCTTGAGGCCGACAGCGTTGATACCGGCTACCATGCTGGTCCCATAAGCAGAGACAAAAGGAGGGATATCCTTCGGGAAGCGCTCCCCTCCCCTGACCATGCAGAGTTTGCCAACACGCAGGAACTGGTGGAAAACCGAGCCACCCCCGAGAACCGCTCCATCCTGAACCTCGACATACCCAGCAAGGAGGCAATTATTGGCAATGATCACCTTGTTGCCGACCGAGCTGTTGTGACCGAGATGGACCCCCACCATCAGGAAGTTTTTGTCTCCGACGCGGGTGACTGACCCCTCCTTGGTGCCGCGGTGGATGGTGACGTATTCGCGGATGACATTGTCATCACCGATGACCACCTCACTCTTCGTGCCGGGCTTAAAATCGTAATCCTGAGGATCAGCTCCAACAATGGCCCCATATCCCACGGTATTTCTGGCACCCATGCGCACATGGCCTGTGATCACAGCATGAGCCTGAATCTGACATGCCTCGCCGATGACAGCTCCGGCCTCAATGATCACCCCTGGACCAACCTCCACATCGGAGGAAACTTCGGCGGCAGGGTCAACGAAAGCGGAGGGGTGAATCTTAGACATCAAAAATAAATTATGAGGGATAAAGGATAAATTATGAAGAATGAAAAGATCCTGAACTTCTCTTCCTCCTCCCCAAGGGCAGTTCCCTACGGCAAACCATGCTCTTCCGCGCGGGATTGGTTCCCGATCCCCTAAATCAGTCCCGCCTCACGGAAACTAAAATATGGTGATTGATCCCTCCTCACCGCCCCAATGATGACATGATCAACCAGCGGAATCTGTAATAGCGTGCCGGCTTCCGTCAGTCGGCGTGTAAGACGTCTGTCCGCCTCACTTGGCTGAGGATCTCCCGAGGGATGATTATGAACAATAGCAATGGCATACGCTCCCTTGGCGATGGCTGGACGAAAGATCTCACGCGGATGGGCGATACTCTCGTTCAGGCTACCTCGAGAGACTTCACGATGCTCCAGAAGGCCGTGACGGGTATCGAGCAGAAGCACTCGCAGGGATTCGTAAGGAAGTATTTCCATCTCACGAGCTAGCAGTCGGTGAATTACCCCGGCTCGGTCGATTCTGGGGCGCTCCACCTCGGGGAGTGCCATTCGACGACCCATCTCAAAAGCAGCCTTGAGTTCCGCAGCCTTGGCTGGCCCCATGCCGGGAAGCAAGGAAAGCTCCTCTACTGAGCATCCCGCTAATCGTCGCAGACTCCCCCACTCAACCAACAAGGATTTGGCCAGAGACATGACATCCAACCCGACTTTGCCAGTTCGAAGAAACAGAGCCAGCAACTCGGCATCAGTAAGCACGGAGGCCCCATGACTGAAAAGTCGTTCACGTGGCCTCTCGGTCCGGGGAAGGTCCCCAAAGCATGAAGAGATCATTGTGAAAACTAGGCTAAGTTTTTCAAGTCACAAGGGACAATGTCATTGAATCAATCAACTAACCTTAATTGACTTTTCTAATTCTTCCTCACTCTTGCGCTGAAAAACCAAGATCCTCGGAGGATTCCTTGCCGAGGGGTTCGCGAGGAACGGAAACTTGGGTAGTTACACTCATCGGCTCATCTCCAACGAGGGATTCCGAAGCCTCTGTGATTGGGTTTGATTCTTCGGTACCTTCAGCGCGATAGCACCTGCTGTAGGATCTGAATCCTGAACTTCTTTTCCAAGGCATGATGATTTCTCACGATCATGGTGTATCAGTTCTAGGGGTCACGGGTATCTCCCGTGCAGTTTCAAATTTACTACCAATCCAGAGCAAAAAAAAGAAAATCCGCTTGTCCCAATCCAAAATGTAACGGTGGGAACAAAACAAGGAGGCTAGCATGACTTACGGTCTCTCTCCCCGCTTTAGAACCCTTGGCGGGGGTAATAGGCTGCGATGAGGCAGAGAACCTCAGAGTTATTTCATCAGGGCAAAACCAATGAATCCGAGCAGGAAAGCTAAACCGGTGAAGAGAAATGCATAGCGCTGTCTGAGGATCTTCAGATCACGGATGTAGGCGAGCTGCATGATCTCGGCTGCAAGATCCAGCAGCATCCGATCGCAGGTCTTGGGAATCTCGCCGACAAACTTTTCAACACTCATCGTGGAGCGGACCTCCTTACGCCTGAACAAGGCATCGATGAAATTCAGACGAAACAATCCTGCGGCGTAGAAGGTATTAAAATGCCCGGTTCCTGTCGCATGGTAGTGCGTCCCTCCGATACCGCTCAAGGTGAGCACGGAAAGAAGGATTCCAAGCCCATAAGAGATAATGGCCAGGGTAAAGAAGACGGAAGCATAAGAGATACCGCTGGAATGTGCCTCAATATAGCGCTCGGCCACATCTTTGAGCGGAAAAGCCAAGGCAGCCAGAAGGATACCGATCTTGGCATCGACAGCCCGAATCGTTCCCTGAATATCCTTGATCGACTCAAGACCCCATGCCAAAGCAGCTCCTTCATCGGTCTGACGATCGACCGAGACGACCAACCGCTCGAGAGAAGACTCACTTGTTGTCATCTCTGGATCGCTTTGGCTCTTCTGAGACTCAGGAATTTGCAGCCTCTTTCTGAAGCTTATTCATGTGACGAAGACGATCCGCAAGAACCTTCATGACATGAGTGGCGAAGAACGGGTTTTGGCCGATCATGAAGTTGAATCGGCGCTCATCGACCTTGGCGAGCTTCGCGGAGTCCTTGGCAACCACGGTGGCGGTTCTTGGAGACTGGTCGATGAGGGCCAATTCACCCAGAATCGCACCACGTTCAGAGTGCTCGACGGCTTTGCCACCAACAATGACATCCACGGATCCCTCGAGCAGGACATACATGCAATCTCCAGCCTCCCCCTCACTGAAGAGGATCTCTCCGGGGGCTAGATTCGTGGTATCCGTGTCGTGGGAGAAGAGGTTTGCTGGATTCATGTAGGGAGAAAATGACGAAGGGTTTCACATGACAAGCCAATAATGATGGATCATCATGCCGTGTATCGGAAATGGAACCTTCATCCGTAAAATTTCGTTCCTGACAGGAATAAGCCACATCATATTCTGACACATTGTCATGAAAAAATTGTCCCATCAGCTGGCGGCCCTTCTCTTGGCCTTTTTCGTAGGTATGATCGCGTTCGGCATCTACTCGAACTATTGCCTGATTCGCACCTCATCCAAGATTTCCGCAGCCGAAGCGAAGGCACGGGTCAATGGCGACATCTACAACAGGATCGTGCTTACCAAGGACCTTCTGGCCGATGTCCTTCCACCGCCAGCCTACTTGATCGAAAGCTACCTCATGGCCCTTCGCCTGATCGACTCGTCAGACAAGTCAGAAAAGGAAATGCTCATCGGACAGATCGGCCGCCTGCACAAGGAATTCAACGAATCCTTTGAGCACTGGAACAAAGACCTCCCCAAGGGGCAACTCAGGGATTCCTTTCTCAACTCTGCGGAGGCCGGAAGGAGCTTTTTTGAGATCTTGGAAAAACAGCTGATACCCGCAGTGACCTCGGGGAACAATGCCCTCGCCAAGGAAATCGCCCAAAAAGGTCTTCTCGAAAAATACAACACCCAGCGGGCGGAGATCGACAAGGTGGTGGCCCATGCCAATGAGGAGAGCGATGCCACCAAAATGGAATTGAACAAAACCCTTACCGAAAGTCATCAGGAGACCTCCAGGCAGATCACCTCATCCATCTGGGAAAGCATCGTCGCCATCGCGATCGTGATGATCGGATGCGGTCTGGCCGGTTTCTGGATTGCGGCAAGGATTACCCGATCCATCCGTCATACGGCGCTGACAATGGAGGATATCTCAGCACCTCTTGCCCAAGCTTCACGGGATGTCTCCACATCGAGCCTCTTGCTGGCCGAGGGTGCCAATGAGCAGGCATCCGCACTGGAGGAAACGTCGGCCTCCCTGGAGGAGATGTCCAGCATGGCAAAGAACAACGAGGACCAGACCCAGAAATGCCAGCATTGGATGAGCGACGCCAGCGAAGTCGTTGCCAAGGTGGACAAACTTCTCCGTGAGACGGGCCATGCGATCACCGAAATCAACCGCTCAAGCGAGGCCACAAGCAAAATCATTAAGACAATCGATGAAATCGCCTTCCAAACCAATATTCTAGCCCTCAATGCAGCCGTCGAGGCGGCACGCGCCGGAGAGGCCGGTCTGGGCTTCGCTGTCGTCGCTGACGAGGTGAGAAATCTCGCCATGCGAAGCGCCCAAGCGGCGAAAGAGACAGGCGAATTGATATCGACCGCCGAAAAAGCTGCCCTTCATGGAAACGAACTCATCGTCCTGACTCAGGAAGGATTTACATCCAACGTGGAGTTTTCCGAAAAAATCAGACACGCGGTCGATGAGATCGTCTCGGCCGGCAGGGAGCAGGCACGGGGCATCACCCAAATCAGCTCGGCGATGAACCAGATAGAGCGTGTAACTCAGAGCACCGCCGATCATGCAAAAAGATCTGCGAATGCTTCGGAACAACTCGCCGAGCAGGCGAACCGCATGGAATCTTCTGTCGAGGAACTACTCGAGTTAGTCGGGGGAAAAAGGCAAAAGCTTTAAGAGCAGCCCAGCACGATGCAATCTTTTCCCTTCAAAGTTGGTAATCCCTCAAATCTGAAACAGAAAACACGATGAACACCCCTGAAAGCAAAACTTTCCCTAGACAGGATGTCGGGGAAAAATCATCCGCCCGCACAAAGGGGGTCGCCGATGGTCTCCGGCAGATAGGTGATTTAGCCGAATCAGTGGCAGGCCAATTTCGGAAGGCGGTCAATGAAATTGAACGCATCAACCTTCAGACCAAAATCCTCTCTCTAAACGCTCAGATCGAGGCTGCCCGTGCTGGTACCGTAGGCAATGCCTTTGGAGTGGTTGCAATGGAAATGGTCAATCTTTCAGGTCAGACCGCCGAGGTGACAAATACGCTGGCCACAGAGACACAATGGAATATCTCATCGCTGAACAAGGTGATCGATGACTTGGGCCGGGATATCCGTGGTACGCGCCTTTCCGATTTGGCGATGATGAATATTGATGTCATCGATCGGAATCTCTACGAGCGTTCCTGCGATGTCCGCTGGTGGGCGACTGACAGTAGCGCGGTCGATGCTCTCTCAAGCGATTCAGTGATCGCCCGCGAACATGCCTGCAAGCGACTGGGCGTGATTCTGGATTCTTACACGGTATATTTTGATATCGTCTTATGTGACCTTTCGGGCCGGGTGGTCGCGAACGGTCGCAAAGAAAAATACCATAGTATTGGCAGCGATCAGACGCACACCGAATGGTTCCAATCCGCCATCAAGACAACCGAAGGAACAGAATTTGGGTTCCAGAATGTCCACCGATCCCCCACCCTTGCAGATGGCCAGCACATCCTGGCTTATTCATGCGGTGTGCGCGAAAAGGGCGATGCTCGCGGTAAATTAATCGGTGTCATTGGCATCCTCTTTAACTGGGAAGCACTCGGACAATCAATTGTCTGTAATACCATGATTAGTGAGACGGAGAAAGCCAGCACCCGAATCTGTATCGTGGACGAAAAGGGCCTGATTCTGGCCGATAGCGATAACCAAATCATCAGGGAGACCCTGAGTCTACCGGGCCAGCATGAGCTGTTTGCAGGCAAAAAAGGCCATGTGGTTGAAAAATACAAAAATCAAGCCGTACTCATTGCCCATGCCTTTTCACCAGGCTTTGAAACCTATGCTACTGGTTGGCATTCTCTGATTATCCAAAAACTTGAACTAGAGCAAAAGTAGTGTTTTTAAATTGCAACAGGTGAACATTCATTACGGCTGCAGTGTATGTCGAATTTGTAACCCAAGGAGGTGAAATAAGACTCTCCGAGGTTATCCTCCACACTTAGGCTAAACAAATGCATTTCTTACTCGCAGACTTCGCATCCGTGGGTCTTGGAACCTGGGCGCTTCTAGGAATAGCTCTTCTCCTTGCCCTAGCCTTTGAGTTCGTCAACGGATTCCATGACACCGCCAATGCGGTTGCGACCGTCATCTACACCCACACGCTTCCTGCGGTGCCGGCGGTCATCTGGTCAGGGTTCTTCAACTTCCTCGGTGTGCTCACCTCCACAGGAGCGGTTGCTTTCAGTATCGTGAATCTCCTTCCTGTGGAGTTGGTAATTCATGTGGGCTCGGCCGCCGGATTCGCAATGGTCTTTTCCCTACTGCTCTCGGCCATCATCTGGAATGTCGGCACATGGTACTTCGGCCTGCCCGCATCCTCATCCCATACCCTTATTGGATCGATCATCGGTGTCGGTGTCGCCAACGCCCTCATGAGTGATTCCCACTACTGGGGTGATGGCGTCAACTGGTCGAAGGCCAAGGAAGTCGGCATGGCCCTGATCATCTCACCGGTCCTCGGATTTTGCATGGCTGCGCTCCTGCTGATCGTGATGAAGATCCTCATCAAGAATCCGAAGCTCTATGAGGCCCCCGATGCCCATCATCCCCCACCAGGATGGATCCGAGCCCTGCTGATGTTCACCTGCACCGGTGTGAGCTTTGCTCATGGATCCAATGACGGACAAAAGGGTATGGGTCTTATTATGCTGATCCTAGTCGGACTTCTCCCAACAACCTTTGCACTCAAGAGCGAGAGCACCGAAAATGAACTCATTGCACTCAAGAGTCAGTTGAAAGCTTGTGTCTCCTATTGCAGCAATCAGGAAAAGGGGGCGGATCCTGACTATGTGAAAGATGATCCGGCAAATGTCATCACCACCTTCCTGCGCGGCCATCACTCAACATCCCCGGAACTCTTCCGCTCCGTGGAAACGATCGCCTCCAGAAGCCTTCAACAGCTGGGCGGCATTAAATCACTCAGCCAGGTTCCGGAACAGGATCGCGGTTCTCTCAGGGCGGATCTCTATTTAATCTCCTCAGTATCCTCCAAGCTGGCAAGGAACCATCAACTCGGCTCCCCTGCTGCTGAAAAAGAGGCTAGAAAAATCTCCTCAACCATCAGCAGTGTCACCAACTTCATCCCTGTCTGGGTGAAGGTGGCCGTGGCACTGGCGCTGGGGTGTGGCACGATGATCGGATGGAAGCGCATTGTGGTCACTGTGGGTGAAAAGATCGGCAAGACTCACATGACCTATGGTCAGGGGGCGGCAGCAGAACTCGTCGCCATGTTCACGATCAGTCTTGCGGACATGCTGGGGCTTCCCGTCAGTACAACGCATGTCCTCTCCTCGGGAGTGGCCGGAACCATGGCAGCAAACGGATCCGGACTTCAGATGGCGACCGTGAGGAATATTCTCATGGCTTGGGTCCTGACGCTTCCCGTCTGCGTCTTCCTAGGGGCAGCTCTCTTTGCGCTCGGTCTGAATCTGATTGCAAGGCTAGGCTTCCAGTAAGGAGGATCACCCCACGTCTGATTATAAAAGCTGCTTGATCGCGGCATTGATATTACGTGATGTCCCTTGGTTCAGAATCCCCTCTCAAAATCCTCCTTGATCGTGCCGCCATCCAGAGGCGGGTAGAAGAATTGGGCGTTCAGATCTCCAAGGAACTTTCCGGAAGCGATCTCTGTGTCATGCCGGTCATGGATGGGGGCATGATCTTCGCGGCTGATCTTGTACGAGAGATCCATCTTCCCCTCGCGATCACTCCAATCAAGGCCTCCAGTTACGGTGATGCCACCGCAAGCTCCGGCGCCGTTTCACTCCCGTTTGGAATCCCTGAAAGAATCGAGGGGAAAGATCTTCTCTTGGTGGATGACATCCTCGACACGGGGCTGACTCTGAATGTCTTGAGGGAAAAGTTAACCGAATTTGGAGCCAAAACCATCCGCACCTGCGTTCTCCTCCGGAAGGAATCATCCCGGCATCTCACGGCAGACTACTTGGGATTTGAAATCCCGGATAAATACGTCGTCGGGTACGGACTCGATCATGCGGGCCTCTACCGAAATCTTCCGGATATCGGAGTGATGGCTGAAGAATAGGTCAGCCAACTCACGTTCTCTGAGGTCATCACTTCCCGTTCACTCCGATCACTTTCCCACCATACCCAGTGAGTTCAAGATAACCCTCCGCGGTCACGGGATCATTACCGGACCTCCCCTCTCCCCGAACGGCACCTTCCCAGTAGGCGAAGGGAGCCAGGACGAGTTCCTGATCCTTGAGTTTGGGAGTCAGTGAAAGAGTTAGTTTCCTTGAGGGAATACTGACTTCCATTCCAGCCGGATAGAGCCCTCCGGTGTGAGGACTCTTCCAGGTGCCTTGAGGTGTTATCTCCAGATCATGCAGATCGGTCACCACACCTTGAGGATCGCGGAGGGTGCCGGAGAGGAAGACTGTCTTCCCCTCGGAATTCCTAATTCGGAAGAGCATGAGATCATCCCCGTTGCTTAAGTGAAGTCCCGACCAATCCCAGCCTGCCTCACCCGCCTCGAGAGAGTTAGTAGCCCATTCGTGGTCAAACCAGACGAGTCCACTCACCTTGTAAACCTTGCCATCAATTGTCACTGAACCCGAGGCTCGAACCCTGGTGAGGGAGTAGTAGTGGGAAGCATGACCAGGAATTGATGACTTGGGGCTGATTCCATCATGCCCATGGATGAGTGGGGGACGATCAGAAACCAACACTAGATCAATGGACCTCTCGACTCCGGCCTTAGTCACTCCGTCGGACTTGAGATGGAAGGAGCCATCGGGAAGCTGTTCCATGAGCCAGCCTTCCATCCAGGCCATGCGGCGACCGGATCCCCCATTTCCAGAAGGCGATCCGAATCCAGCCTCACCGAAGGCACCCCGCGAAGAGCATTGATAATAGCGAAAAGTCTTCCCCGAGACATCCGTGAAGGCGAAATGAGCGAAAGGAAGGTCCATCACCCGGAATCGGGAGGAACCGGCAGGCTTCTCCCCGGGACGGATTTCTTGTCGAAAGAAGGTCAGCTGAAAGCCGTATTCGTGCCCTTGCTCATCGGAGAGATTACCCGTGGCATACCACCACTCAGTCTTAAAGGAGCGGTGCGGCCCATGATCCCTTGGGAACTCGTAGCTCCAACCGGGTTGAGCACTCTTCCACCCCTCACTGATCGCACTCTCCTCGGCGCGAATCAGATGCGGAGCGAGGAGGAGTGGGACTAGTAGACAAAGGGCTCTGAGGGAGCAGGACATTCCTCGACTTTGGTTGCCTCAAGCACTGCCGTACGTCTACCACCCTCCATGGGGAAGGTCGGCTTGCCTGTGATTTTGAGCCATCCCATTTCGGAAACCTTGATCGGCTTCGGGTACTGAACGGTGACACCTACTGGCTTGGCATCGGCGGCACAGCAAGTGATGAACATTCGGATGGCCTGGAAGCGGTCTCCCTTCGGATTACCCGTGGTCATCGGAACGTACTGACCGACGATTTCCACATCTTTGCCCTCAAACTCCCCACGATACGAAGGCATCTGCACGGCATAGAGCATATCGATGACTTGAAGTGGCATCGGACCTCCGGAATAGGAGGTTTGATCAGATGGAGTTGCGTTGGTGACCTGATCTGTCGAAGGGTTATTCAAAGAGGTATTTGAAGGAGTAGCGAGGGCCAGACTCTTGCTAGCGGAAGAGGAAGCGGGAGATGCCGAAGCTCCAGCCTTTGCCGAGGGGAGATTATTGATGTTATCGACGACGCCCCGGTTCTGAACCGTGGTGATTGAGTAAGCTGTGGCCTTCCCCGAAACGATGATTGCCAAAGGGAGAAGCAGCAGGATGGTCTTGAAAATCATCGCTCCCACTCCACCCCCAGTGCCGTGATGATGATGCTCGTGGGATTCAGTCTCGCCATGACCATGGCCGTGAAGACCATGCTGCTCCCCAAGGGGGTGATGATCACAGCCGCACTCGTGATGCTTATGCTTATACGTATGTCTTGAGAGAGGAAAAACTGAGCTGAACCCGAAAATCGAAAGCAACAGGAAGACCACACCGGAAGCCGTGGTGTAAGGCTGAAGCGAGGGGTGGAGATAGATGGAAAGCTGTCCTGAGAAGGAGAGCCAGAGAACGAATCCACCCCAGAGCAGGAGTAGGAGGGAATCCCGGAGTCCCTTGATGGAGAATGAGGCTGTGTCGGAGTGATTCATGAGGTGATCACCAAGCAAGATTCAGGGTGGAGAGTCTCCAACAGAGAAGACCAATTACCACGAAGAGACCAAGCGCGAGCACGATGATAAAGCGCTTGGAGAAGGCCGCTCCGTAGAGAAAGAGGAGTTTGAAATCGAGCATCGGGCCGAACACCAAAAAGGCGAGTTTGGCAGCCATCGGGAACGTGGTGAGCGTCGCCGCAATGAAGGCGTCCGTTGTGCTGCAAACCGAGAGGACAGAGGCGAGTCCCATCAGGGAGACAATGGCCAGCGGAGGGTTCGCCGCCAGAGGAAGAATGATTTCCTGATTCACCGCCGTGCTGAAGAGAGAGGCGGCAGCAGCACCAATGACGAAAAAGACCGCCACATCGAGGAAATCCTTCGTTGCAACCAAGGAGGCATTCTGCAGTCGATCAAGCATCCCTCCCGATCCGCCATGATGATGATCATGGTCGTGGTCGGGACTCAGGAGACCTGGTCGGAGAATCGATGCAGGTGAGCAGTAACTGACGACCCAACCAGCCAAGATGGCAACCGAGAGTCCAAGTCCAAACCTGAGAATGGTCATCTCCCAAGCCCCCTGCCCTCGGAATGCCGCAAGTGTGCTCAGGATCACCAATGGATTGACGATTGGGGCGGCAAGCATGTAGGTGACGCCGCACGAAACAGGCAGACCCTTCTTAAGAAGACGCCTCACGACCGGAACAATGCCACACTCACAGACAGGGAAGATCACTCCGAGCAGTCCACTGACCACGATGGCAACTCGTGGATTCTTCGGAAGCAAGCGTGTCATCAGCGACTGCGGCAAGAATTCCTCCAGCAAACCGGAAAGGATCGCCCCCCCGAGCAGGAAGGGCAAACCCTCGAGCAGTATGCTCAGGAAAGCATACTGAAAGTCGGGAAAGCTGAACGTGAACCAGGCAATGGCAAGCATCACGGTACCAAGATAGCAACAAGCCGGAGGAAGTCACCCCTCCGGCTTGCAACTGATGAAGATTTCCGAAGGAAGCCTTAGAGAGACTTGGCCACGGCCACCAGGTTCTCGACACTCATGCCGAGTTCCTTGAGGACGGTGCCTCCGGGAGCGCTCAGACCGAAGCGATCAATGGCCACGGTCTTGCCATCGATACCGACATAACGGAACCAAGGATCAGAGATACCAGCCTCGATGGAGACACGCTTGCGGCACTTCGCAGGAAGAATCTCCTCACGATAAGCGGCATCCTGACGCTCGAAGCGCTCCATGCAAGGCATCGAGACGACACGCACTCCAGCGCCAAGAGTCTTGGCGGCATCGAGAGCGACATTCAACTCACTGCCAGAGGCAAGAATGATGAGCTCAAGAGGCGCCGTCTCCTTGTGGGCGATGTAGGCACCCTTGAAAACACCCTGACGACGCACATCGACGGGGATCTGGTTAAGGTTCGGTAGATTCTGACGGCAGAGCGCGAGAAGTGTCGGCCCATCCGTGTGCTCCATGGCGGCAGCGAATGCCCCGGCGGTTTCCTCCGGATCGGCGGGACGAATGACATCCAGACCGGGGATCGCGCGGAGAGCTGCAACGGTCTCAACAGGCTCGTGGGTAGGTCCGTCCTCTCCAACCGCGACGGAGTCGTGGGTAAAGATGTAGGTCGTCGGCAGCTTGGAGAGCGCAGCCACACGGATGGAGGGACGTCCGTAGTCGCTGAAGACCAGGAAGGTAGCACCGGCGATGCGGAAGATACCGTCATAGGCATAGCCGTTCATGATCGCGCACATGGCATGCTCACGGATACCGAAATGGATATTCCGACCCTCACGGTTCTGATCGGTAAAGTCTCCTCCCCCTTCGATGTAGTTCAGAGTGGATCCGAAGAGATCGGCACTTCCACTGACAAGAAGAGGCATTGCCTTGGAGATGGGTTGAAGGACGATGCTGCCGGCCTTACGGGTTGCCAGGGTCTCATCGGGCTTGAAGGCAGGAATCAGGGAAAGAAGATCGGGGACCTTCTGCTCGATACCGGCATCGAGAAGGGCGGCAAGTTCCGCATTGGCTGAGCGCCAAGCAGAGTATTCCTTCTGCCAAGCGGCGTGCGCCTCAGCGCGCTTCGCCTTGACGGAGGCGAAGTAAGCGGTGACCTCGGGCGAAATGAAGAACTTCTCGTCGGGGAGGCCGAGTCCCTTGCGGGCTTCGTCTGAAAACTTCACACCGGCTTCGCCGTGGGCTTTGTTCGTTCCCTCAACCTGAGGAATACCCTTTCCGATGATCGTCTTGCAGATGATCATATGGGGCTTGCCCTTGGTCGACTTGGCCTTGTTGAAGGCGGCAAGAATCTCATCGAGATTGTGACCATCGATCATCTGGACATGCCAGCCATAGGCGGTGTAACGCGCGCCAACATCTTCGCTCTGGCTGACGTTCAGCATGGCGTCGAGGGTGACGTTATTGGAATCAAAGAAAACGATCAGGTTGTCGAGACCAAGGTGACCTGCAAGCGAGGAGGCCTCGGCAGAGACACCCTCCTGAAGGCAACCATCGCCGCAAAGAACAACGACATGGTTGTTGAAGATCGTGTGCTGCGGAGTATTGAAGCGGGCTGCGGCCATCTTCTGGGACATTGCGATACCGACACCATTGGCCACACCCTGGCCGAGAGGGCCGGTAGTCGCCTCGACACCGGGAGTCTCATGAAACTCAGGATGACCCGGGGTGATGCTGTGGAGTTGACGGAATTTCTTAACCTGATCGAGTGAGAGGTCGAATCCGGACAGGTTCAACCATGCATAGAGGAACATGCTGCCGTGACCGGCGGAGAGAATGAAACGGTCGCGGTTGATCCAGCGAGGAGCAGCGGGGTCGATCTGGAGAGCCTCACCAAAGAGAACGGCTCCGATATCAGCCGAACCAAGGGGAAGACCAAGATGTCCCGACTTGCAGGCGGTGACAGCATCGATGGCGAGTCCGCGGGCATCGCGGGCAGCTAGTTGGAGGATTGCGTTATTCATAAATAGAAGTGATAGCACAGACATCGGAAGAGCCTTTTGCAAGCTTCCATCCGAGACATTTTCGCCAAATTCTCGCCCAGAGAGAATTCCTGAACGATTACGCTGGCTGCTGCTGGGTAAGGCAATGGAAAGCCCCCAGCCCCCAAATCAATTCCCTGCAATCAATCGGCCGGATCATCCGTGTTGGGAAAAGCTCCGCAAGGATCTCCACGGCCTCCACATCGGAATCCCCCCCGAATGCGGGCATCAGAACGGATTCGTTGGCAATGTAGAAATTCGCATGACTGGCCGGCAAACGAATCCCCTCACGGTCGATTCGGGGCGGCATCGGCATTTCAATCACCTTGAGCGGCGTCCCGTCGTGGAGTTTCATTCCATGCAGTCGCTCCAGGTTTTCCTGCAGAGGGAGGTGGTTGGGATCGGCCTGATTCGGCTCCACCACGGTCACCACGGTGTCACGGGAAACAAAACGTGTGATATCATCAACATGGCCATCGGTGTCATCACCTTCGATTCCGTCTCCGAGCCAGAGAATCTGTTCCACCCCGAGGTAATCACGCAGTCCTTGCTCGATCTGTTCCTTGGAGAGGGAGGGATTGCGATTAGGATTCAGCAGACACGATTCGGTGGTCAGTAAGGTTCCGTCGCCATTCGGATCAATCGACCCACCCTCAAGAATGAAAGCGGGATGAAAAAGAGGTAAGCCGAAATACTGTGCAATCCTGGTCGGAACGACATCATCGGCCTCATAGGGAGGATACTTACCTCCCCATGCATTGTAGCCAAAATCATTAATGGCAATGGTCGGAGACTGGTCCCTCTTGACAAAGATCGGACCATGATCCCGGCACCATGGCTCGTTTGTCGGGTTAGCATGGAACTCAATGCGCTCCATCGGAGCCTTGGAGGCCAAGAGGCTCCTTACCTCCCTCTCCTGATCAGGGTTGGAGATATTGATTCTTAGGATTTCAGATTCCGCAAGTGCGACGGCCATCTTGACGAGCGTCGGCACAACCCGGTCATAACTCTCAGGAAAGCTCTGCCCATCCGCATGCGGCCAGGAGATCCAAGTGGCCTCATGTCTCTCCCACTCCGCGGGCATGGAGTAGCCCAGAGAACGTGGCGTTGCGGAAGAGTCCGTCACACGAACCGGGATTGAAGAGGAGCGAGTAGAGCCTCCGGCGGAGAGACAATCAGGCAGCCTGAAGCTTCTCGAGAAGAGCAGCCTTGGAGGCAAGTCCCGTCATGCGCTCGGCAAGAACACCATTACGGAAAATCATCAGTGTCGGGATGGCCGTGATGCCATGATTTCCGGCAACGCCAGCAGCCTCATCCACGTTTACCTTGGCCACCGTTACCTTGCCGGCAAGCTCCTTACCGAGTTCCTCAATGACCGGCGCAATCATGCGGCAGGGGCCACACCAAGGAGCCCAGAAATCGACAAGTAAAACGGGAGATGAAGCAACCGCCTGGTCGAAGGTTGCATCAGTGAGATCGAGAACGTGTTCGGAAGCCATAATCAGTCAGTGTTGGTGGATTGAAGAAATACTTAAGCGAGAAAAGTCCAGAGCTGGATGCCGAAAGCAATGAGAGCAAGCGCAGCAGCAGCAATAAGGAATGGGAGTGGCAACTCGGACGAGGAGGAGGACTCTTCCTCTTCATTCGTCTCAACATCCGAAGTCTCAGCGAGATTTTCCGAGAGCTCAGGCGCTTTGGCTGCTGGTTTAGCAGCTGAGGCTGCAGCAGGTGTAGCAGTAGCAACAGCAGGGGCCGACGTTGCTGCAGGAGGGGCTGTGTCACCGACCTTGCGGGCGGCAGCAGCAGGCGCAGGCTGCAGCTTGATCGTTGCTTGAGGCATTGGCTTGGCTGCTGCGGCACTCGGAGCCACGGGCTCAGGCTTAAGAGCCGCAGGAGAAGGCACAACAGCAGCTACGGGAGCTGCAGTTGGAGGAACTGCTGAAGCAGGCTTAGGTACTACAGGAGAACTGGGTACTCCCGATGCTAGTGGAGGAGCCGAAGGCGCTCCACCGAGTGGTTTCAACGGAGCAAGGGGAGTCAAAGGCTTAGGAGGCCCCCCCGCGGGGGAAGCAACAGGTGCAGAAGATGGGATGGAAGGGACTGAAGGGCTGGCAGGTGCAGAGCCGGTAGGGACAGGAGGTTTCAGCGGTGCGGGAGGCACCGATCCCGTTGCCGGCAGTGGCGCTCCAGTTGTGGGAACGGGCTTAGGTGGTAGCTTCAACGGAGGAAGCTTCACTGGAGAGGGTGAACCGGCAGGCAAGTCAGAAGCCGGAGGGGTGTTCGGGGATGGGGTGTCGCTCACGGTAGTAGTAAATTGAGTCAGAAGATTTATGTGTCGAATCTGCTCCTGTCAATCATGCACCAAGGAGACAGAGCATAACCCGAGCAGAAGGCGTTCAACTCACGAAAGAAAAACGCTCCCGGCTAGCCCCCTTGGGCTGTTTTGGCGGTGCGAAGATTTTGGATATCCGAAGTCAAATCCTGAATGATGTTGATGGCCTCGTGGCGTATGGGATCGGGTGCTTGGGCGGTATCGGTCTCATCCTCCTCGGCATCCGGGTCCTTGGTCACCTTATCCCCCGCTGGCTTCTTCTTGATAGTAACCTTGGGGAGAGCGGGCTTGTCGACCGTGTCAAGCGACACCTCGTAAGCCACGGGTTCGATAACAGGGTGGAGCTTACGCTCTTTTTTGCGTTCCGCCTTGCGGGCTTTTTCCTGCGCAAGCTCTTCCTTGCGAATCTTCTCATTAAGTGAAAGCTGATTCAGGTCGAGCTTCTCACGGAATCGCTTCATATCCTCGGAGATGTACCGGAACTCGGGGTCCTTGGAGACTCGATCCGCTGAACGCTCTTTAAGAGTCGTGATGAAGGGAGAAGTGAAGGCGAACTTGTTCACGGGTTGTGGATCCACTTCGTCGTATGCAAGCGGATTGGGAAGGGAACTCTCACCGATCTCAGGAGTGTCCGTGGGCGAAGGAAGGACGATATCGGAAAGCACTCCCCGATGCTGCGTGGACCCACCCGAGACGCGGTAGAACTTCTGGATCGTGAGTTTGAGCGATCCGGCCTTGGAACCCTCGTCATGAAAAAGCGGCATAAACTTGCCAACATCCAGAAGCGTCTGAACGGTTCCCTTGCCGAAACTGCGCTGGTCTCCAACGATGACCGCCCTTCCATAATCCTGGAGGGCCGCGGCAAAGATCTCACTGGCAGAAGCGCTTAGCCGATTGGCTAGGACAATGACAGGCCCCGTGTAAAAGGGTTGCCCCTCCTCATCCTTCGCCACGGTGACTTTGCCGTTCGCATCTTTCGCCTGCACGACTGGACCGCTGCCGACAAAAAGACCCGTGAGATTGATCGCCTCCTCGAGGGATCCACCACCATCCCGCCTCAGATCGATCACCAGGCCCTCGATTCCCTCCTTCTTCATGCGCTCAATAATGCGACGAACATCCTTGGTCGTGCTCTTGGCATCCCCCTCTCCATGCTTGTCCATCTCGGCATAGAACGAGGGAACGGTGAGCCATCCAACCTTGACCTGCTTTCCCTCAGGATTGATGGAATCAATCACCTCACCCTTGGCCTCCGACTCCTTGAGTTTCACCTCCTCACGGGTGATCTCGATGACTTTACGCTTGGAAGGATCGGTGGCATTCGCAGGGATCACTTGCAGGCGTACCTGACTTCCTTTGGATCCGCGGATCTTCTCCACGACCTTGTCGAGTTTCATGTCGACCACATCTTCAAAGGGCTGAGCACCCTGGGCGACGGCCGCAATCTTATCATTTGCTTTCAGACGCCCATCTTTGTCAGCAGGCCCCCCGGGCACGACCTCCACAATTTTTGCATAACCATCATCAGTTCGCAGCACAGCACCGATTCCCACCAAGGAGAGTCTCATCTGGATGTTGAAATTCTCCATGTCCGAGGGGCTCATGTATTCGGAATGAGGATCGTAACTCTGAGAAAGCGCCACCAGGAAGGTCTTGATCACATCCTCGTCACTCTGTTCGTTGATGCTCTTAAGGAATTGATCATATCTCTTGGTAACAACCTTGGCCGGAGGATTCAGGGGATGTTCGATGAGATTCTCACCAAGCAGTTCGGCCTCGATCCTGTCCGCCCAGAGCTTGTCCGCCTGCTGAAGGTCGGCGGGCCATGGTGCCTTCTTACGATCAATCTCGACGTTGTTCGTGCTAGCAAAATCATGAGGGGCCGCAGCCAACTCTCGGTTTTTGGCTACTCGGTCATTAACCCTTTGGCGAAACCGGGTGAAAATCTCACGGGGGGCCGTCAGGTCCCCATGAAGGATATCTGAGGCAAGGGTCGGGGAAAAACGCTGGGTAAACTCATCAATATCCCCCTTTGTGAAGTAAAGATGGGTGTAATCGAGCATATTGAAATAGTTCCTCAAAACGCGCTCTGACATTGTCTCAGGTGGCTCGGACTCAAGTCTCGGGGGATTTTTTTCCGAGAGTGAGAGCGGATGAAGATAATGCCCCTGTTCAAGCATCCGCGCTACGGTTACTGCGACTGGCGCCATGTCTGTGGAGGCGGTCTCATTGGTCGGTGACGCTTCACCCCGTGAAAATAAAAACAGGAGGATCAGCAGCACTGATGATAACTTCTTCGTGAGAAAACTCATTAAACAGAACCGTTGCAGAGAGTGAGAGGAAAAGCAAACATCATGAAATGGATAGAGATCAGACACACCAAGGATTGAAAATGTTCACTGGAGGAGCGCTGGAGACCAATTCTTATCTCCTCGCTTGCCCCGAAGGTAACATCCTGATCGATGCTCCTGAAGGTGCGGCCGAGGCATTCAGGGACATTCCGATCGCCATGCTGTTGCTGACCCACGGTCACTATGACCATGTCTGGGATGCCGCCGCCGTGGCCCGTCACCATAAGTGCCCTGTGGCCATGCATCCGATCACTGAGACAATGCTCGCGGACAGGAATCTCCTGAAGCGATTTGGAATCGACCTTGAAGTGGAGCCTGTGAAAGCCGATCTAAAACTCCTCGAGGGTCCTTCTCAAAAGCTGCTCGGGCACTCCTTCGACATTTTCGAGGTGCCCGGTCATTGCCCGGGAAGCCTCTGCATTCACGATACTGGATCGAATCTGCTCTTCGGCGGAGATGTGCTCTTTGCCGGCGGGGTCGGACGTTGGGATCTGCCGGGAGGTGACCGCGAACTCCTCCTCACGGGTATTTCCAAAAAACTGCTCCCCCTCCCCGGCCATACCATCGTCCTTCCGGGGCATGGTCCTTCGACAACGATCGCCGAAGAAAAAACAAATAACCCTTACCTGCAGGGGAACTGATAAGGATGGTGTCGTGCTTGCGGGAATTGCTTACTGACTCGATCTCAGCTCGACAGAGGGATTCCCATTGCAGTAGTGAAATGGGATGCCCTCCTTTGCGTACGTAGCCCTTGATGCCCAAGGTCAACAAGTCACTGATTACATCGATGCCGCCAACCAATCTGAGGCGGTCAACACCCTGAGAGGACAAGGGCTCTTTCCGACAAGCGTCAAAGAGCAGGCCAGGACCACCAAGGCCAAAGCAGGAAAGGGTGCAAAAGCCGCCAAGAGCTCCTCTGCCAAGGGCAAGAGTATTACGATACCTTTCCTCGAAAAGAAGACGATCAAGAGTGCGACGCTCATGGTGTTCACCAGACAGCTCGCCACACTCATCGATGCAGGTCTTCCCCTGTTGCGGGGCCTGACAGTTCTTGGAAAACAGGAGCCTGATCCCGTCCTCAAAAAAACCATCACCCAGCTTGCCGAGGCCGTTCAAGGCGGAGGAACTTTCAGTGACGGCCTCAACGCCCATCCCAAGATCTTCAATAAACTTTATGTGAACATGGTGAAGGCGGGTGAGCTCGGCGGTGTGCTCGAGGTTGTTCTGAACCGACTTGCAGAATTCCAGGAGAAGGCCCAGAAGGTGAAGGGCAAGGTGAAATCAGCAATGATGTATCCGGCCATCGTCATGGTGATCGCCGTGATCATCATGGGTTTCCTTTTGGTATTCATTGTTCCGAAATTCGAGCAGATTTTCGCCGACATGCTCGGCGGCAAGCCACTTCCCCTGCTGACACAGATTGTCATTAGCTCGAGCAGATTCGTTCAGCATCAATTCATCCTGATCGGGGTGGCCGTCGGCGCCCTCGTCTTTGGTTTGAAATTCATGGCCGCATCGCCCAAAGGAGCGATCGCCTTGGATCACTTCATGCTCAAGGCCCCGCTGTTCGGTGACTTGACTCGCAAAAACGGTATTTCCCGGTTCACAAGAACCCTAGGAACACTCGTAACCAGCGGCGTTCCGATCCTTCAGGCTCTGAATATCACGAAGGAAACTGCCGGCAACGCGATTATTTCCAACGCAATTTCCAAGATCCATGACGCAGTAAAGGAGGGCGAATCCATCGTTCGTCCGATGGAAGCCAGCGGCGTCTTCCCTGCAATGGTCATCAGTATGGTGGACGTTGGTGAGGAAACAGGTCAGCTCCCCGAGATGCTTCTCAAGGTAGCCGACCTTTACGATGATGAGGTCGACAGTGCCGTAGCCGGACTCACCTCACTGATGGAACCGATCATGATCGTCTTCCTCGCTGTTGTCGTGGGATCGATCGTCATCGCACTCTTCCTGCCGCTCATTAGCATCATTAGCGGCATGCAGCAATAAGACCCATCATGACATTCCTTAAAAAACATCGCCCTGAATCAGCATTTACCCTTGTTGAATTACTGATCGTGATCGCGATCATCGCGATCCTTGCCTCGCTTGTCTTGGCAGCAGCCGGAGGCGTTCAGAAGAAAGGTGCGCGCTCGCGCACCGAGGGCGAAATTGCTGCTATTGTAGCCGCCATGGAGAGTTTCAAGGCTGATAACGGTGACTATCCAACCAACAGTCTCTCAAACTCATCAGCATGTCTTGTGACCAGCCTCATGCCAACTAATGGAGGCAAGGTCTACTACGAGTTCAAGACCAAGTGGCTTGATGCCAGTAACAACTATCTGGACCCCTTCGGTAATTCCTACAATTACATCTACACGAATGGAGCCCCGAACAATGGCTCGAACAACTACGATCTCTGGTCAACCGCGGGTAATACCAGTGACACCAATCCCACTCATTGGATCAAGAATTGGTAAAAATCCCCTAAAGAGCAGGCATCAAACCTCTCAGATCACCCGATCGTTCTGAGGTTCCCCCAACCCTCAATCACGATTTGGGACCAGCTTTCGAGCTGATCATTACGCTCGGATAGTTCCTCACGGCTTAGGAATCCAAGCTCGGCAATCGCCTCCTCATTGGCCGTGACGGCAGGTTCGGCAAGATGGCACTGATGGACGATTCCTAAGTGAACGGCTCCCACAGGGTTTGAATCATCATTGAGTAGAGCCAGGGGGCGTTCAATGAAGGGGCTGCCGATGGAGATCTCCTCTTGGAGTTCACGCATGAGAGCCCTCTGATAGGCAGCCGTGTCGAAGGCATCACCCAGACCATCACCGTCATTGATATGACCACCGATGCCCACGGAACCTTTTTTGAGCAGGCGGGTTTCACCGGAACCGCTTCCGCGACGGTAATGAAGGATCTTCTCTCCGGCAGTCACGACAACGTAGGGGATCAACTGCTTGAGCGACGGATCTTCCTCAGCCTCAACCCGGGGAACGAAGAAATGATTGCCCGGTTGCAGAAAGACCGGGAGGTAGCGGCTGATCTCAGGATTGAGGCCGTGAAAGGAACCGATTGCATCAAAAAGGGAACGGCGGATAACGAGGACTTGTTCGGTGGAAGACATAATGAAGTTGATAGACTGAAGGCTGAAGAAGGTTAGGCAAGCGCCAAAAATCACTCTCCCAGATAATGGCTCAATTTTTCCCTGAGCGTGTTCCGAGCGCGAAAAAGCAGGCTTTTCACAGCCGGAAGACTCAGGGAAAGCACGATAGCAATCTCTTCATAAGGCATCTCTTCGTAGCGTCGTAGAATCACCGCAAGCCGTTCCTTCTCCGGTAGAGAGGCTAAGGCTGTCTCGATGGCCCGATGCAGTTCCTTCCCAAGAAGCTGTTGATCAGGCCCGGGTGTTTCATCGGGATGGTCAGGGCGATCATCATCCGGTTCGCGGGACTGGGGAAGCAACCGCGCACGCCCCCTTCTGCGGGATTCGTTAAAAACCAAGCGCTTGGCAATCGTCAGGAGCCATGTGGTAAACTTGGCCTCCGGACGCCAGCGGGGAGCTGATCTCCAGACATTGAGAAAGACCTGCTGGGCTAGATCTTCGGCCTCAGAGAATCCGATCATACGGGTAACTGTGGCGATGACGAGACTCTGATGCCGCTCCACAAGCTGACGGAAGGCCAAGGTATCTCCTGACGCGATACGCTTCATCAACTCCTCGTCAGTCTCCTGGGACTCATGAGGCTCATGGGCCACATCTAACTTTTGGGACTCTGGGGGAATCTCCATCACTTCAGTGAGAGTGTCATTCACTCCCATTCTAATCAACCTTCGCCTAGCACCTCTTCACCGCAATCCTGCCAATCGGATCTCCCTTAGCCCTGAAAATCGTCTCAAATTCCGTAACGGGCCTCTGAAGTTCATCTTCCCAAGATGTTTCCAGCCAACCCCCATGAAGGAGAAGCTGCTCTTTCATGGAGGCAAAGTATCCGAGATGATCGGTCTGAAGGCGGAGAACACCATCGGGCTTTAATTTGGTTACGGCTACCTCCAGAAACGAAACATTCACGAGCCTTCGAAACCAATGTCGTCGCTTGGGCCAAGGATCGGGAAAAGAGACATGGAGCGTATCGAGAAAGCCGTCAGGAATCAGCTCATCAAGGGACTCTTTCCCCCACCCCCTCCAGAGGGCAGCATTGGGGATTCCGAGGCGCTCGATCTTCTTGTTTCCACGCTTCACCCGATCGGAAATCCCTTCGATCCCCGCAAAAAAAACCGTCGGGTTAAGGATTGCGCTCTCGCTCAGAAATTTGCCTTTGGAAGCACCAAAATCACATTCGACCTTGGAAAAAGGTCGGGACTTCAGAATTAGCTCCTCTCTCGCCGCCTTAAGATCCTGATTGGGCGTCATCCGACCGGGAGTCGGAACCACTTCGAGATCTACCTTCCTGACCACAAAATCAAGCGGCGTCTTTTTCCTGCCGGCGTCGGATCAGAGCTGATTTTCGACCTTCGACAACAGCACGGTTGAGAGTTACCCCGGCAAGATCCTCGCGATCAGGAGCATCATACATGACATCCAACATGATCTTCTCAAGAAGCGAGCGGAGGGCGCGGGCTCCCGTTCCTTTCTTAAGAGCCAATTCGGCAAGGGCCACGAGTGCATCCTTGGTAACATTGAGGGAAATGTCATCCATGGCTAGCAGCTTCGTGAACTGCTTGATCAGGGCATTGCGTGGCTCGGTAAGGATGCGAACAAGTTCCTCTTCATTGAGCTGTTGAAGAGTTGTCAGAACCGGAAGGCGACCAATGAACTCCGGGATCATGCCAAAGGAAAGGAGATCTTCGGGTTCGACAGACTCCAGAATCTTCAGCTCATCCATGATCCCTTCGTGATCTTGAGATTTTGCATGGAAACCGAGGGTCTTGCCAGCAGTGCGCCTCTGGATGATTTTATCGAGTCCCACAAAGGCCCCGCCACAAATGAAGAGGATATTCTGAGTGTTGAGTTGGATGTATTCTTGATGCGGGTGCTTGCGTCCCCCCTGCGGAGGCACATTGCACGTAGTGGCTTCCAGAATCTTCAGCAGAGCCTGCTGGACACCCTCTCCGGAGACATCGCGCGTGATGGAGACGTTATCTGTCTTGCGGCCTATCTTGTCGATCTCATCGATGTAAACAATGCCGATCTCGGCTTTCTTGACATCGTAATCGGCATTCTGAAGAAGGCGCAGGACGATATTCTCCACATCCTCACCCACATAGCCGGCCTCGGTTAGAGTCGTGGCGTCGGCGATGCAGAATGGGACATCCAGAATGCGTGCGAGCGTGCGGGCAAGAAGGGTTTTCCCGGAGCCGGTTGGACCGATCAGAAGGACATTGCTTTTCTCGATCTCCACATCGGCAAGCCCCTCGGAGAGGAGACCGGGAGAGAATCCTTCACGCTCCAGAGCAATGCGCTTGTAGTGATTGTGAACGGCGACCGAAAGGGTCCTCTTAGCCAGATCTTGACCAATGACATGAGCATCCAGTTCACGACGAATCTCGGAGGGTTTCGGAACCCTGAGTTGATGCATTCCGTGTTCACTTCCAACCTCGACGCTCTCCTTGTCGAGGATCCCCTTGCAGACCGTGATGCAGCTATCGCAGATGTAGACACCGGGTCCGGCAATGAGTTTGCGGACCTCGGCGTGACTCTTTCCGCAGAAGGAGCACATCGTGAGATTGCTGGTTCGAGCCATGATCTCAGGAGATTGGAACTAGGAAAGTGGATTACTCGACAGAATCCTTGGCCTTCTCGGGAGGATTCTTGAGTTCCTTACGATACTTCACCACCTCATCAACGATGCCATAATCCTTAGCCTCTTCGGCGGTCATGTAGTAGTCGCGATCAGCGTCCTTACGAACCTGCTCCTCTGTCTTGCCGGTATTCTCAGCGATGATGCGGGCCAAGCGGCGGTTCAACTTGTACATGAACTCGACACTGCGCTCGACATCACTGGCAGTACCCTGGGCACCGCCAGAGACCTGGTGGATCATGATGTCCGAATTAGGGAGAGCAAACCTCTTCCCCTTGGTTCCAGAGCAGAGAAGAAAGGCCCCCATACTCGCGGCCATTCCCATGCAGTAGGTATTCACATCACACGTGACGAATTGCATCGTGTCATAGATCGCGAGTCCAGCAGTGACGGATCCACCCGGGGAGTTGATGTAAATGTGAATATCTTTTTTTGCATCCTCCATCTGAAGGAAGAGCAACTGAGCGATGACCAGATTGGAGACATAGTCATCAATTCCGGTTCCAATGAAGATGATCCTGTCTTTGAGAAGGCGGGAGTAGATGTCGTAGCTCCGCTCGCCACGGCCCGTCTGCTCAACCACCATCGGGACGAGCATCGAGGATTGAGGTTGGAAATTGGACATTTTAGTGGTCATGCCCGCAACCGGGGCCATGGACATGGGGTTCTTCATCATGAGAGTGGGTGGTTTCTGGATTAGAGGCGATTGGCTTGGGATCTTCTCCGTTCACCCTAGCATGGGAAACGACCACATCAAGGGCCTTGCCCAAAGCGATCTCCTCTTCGATCCCAGCGATGGCATGATGCTTTTGAAGTTCCTTCAAGAGCTTCTGAGGAGTCATCTGATAACGCTCGGCCATGTTGGTGATGCGCCAGGCGAGTTCCTCACGAGAAACCCGGATATTCTCCTTGGTGACAATTTCTCCAAGAATGAAGTTTAGCTTCACCTTGTCGCCTGCACTCTGGCGGGCAGCCCCGAGAAGTTCTTCCTGATGAGAACGAAGCTCCTCCTCACTCACACCGCGGGACTGGTTTTCCTGAATGATCTCCTTGAGAATCGCGGTGCTCTCCTGCTGAACCATCGTGGAAGGAGCATCGATGGAAACCATGGCCAGCAGTTGCTTCACGGCTTCGCCGCGAACAGCACTGGCGAAGTTCTGGGTCGCATTGATCGTCAGGCGCTCACGCACCTGCTCGCGGATCTGTTCCAGCGTGCTACCCGGGCTCAGCTTTGCAGCGAAAGCATCGTCGAGGGGAGGCAACTCGCGCTCCTTGATCTCGTGGAGTGTCACTTTATAAGTAACCTTATAACCACGCAGCTTCTCCTCACCGAATTCCGTCGGGAAGCTGACAGTGCAATCGCGCGTCTCACCGGTCTTCATACCTACCATGGCGGGGGCAAGGCCCGGGATCGGACGATCCTCCTCGAGCTTAATCCAGAAATTCTTACGTCCGAGATAAGTCGGCTGGAGATCGGGGTACGTTTCGGCCAGTGTCTTCCCCTCGATGGAGCCCTCGTAATCAAGAACCGCAAAATCACCCATGGCCAGATCGCGTCCCTCAGCGGTCTTGAACTCGGCAAGATCCCCGCGCAATCCATCCAGGAACTGCGCAACCTGAGTCTCGTCGACGACAGGCTTTTCAAGCGTGATATCCAGCCCCTTGTACTCGGGGAGATTCACTGGAGGACGGATCACAACCGTTGCGGTGAAGCGGAGGGAACGGTCCCCCTCCAACTTGATATCGCGAACATTCGGGCTCTGGACAGGTGAGAGCTTCTGCTCATTGAGCGCCTCGCGCACAGCGGAGTCGAGGAGCTTGCGGGTCACTTCCTGCTCGATGTCAGGTCCGTACTTCTTCTCGACGATGGCGAGGGGGGCCTTGCCCTTGCGGAAGCCGGGAAGGTTTACCAGACGGCGGTATTCATTGCCGACTTCCTTCCACTCCGACTGGAAGCGCTCGGGCGGAAGTTCAATGTGCAGGTCGACGATGCAGGTCTCTTTCTGTTCTGTGGTGACTTTCATGATGAGCCGAGTAGCAAAGCAGGGAGTCCCGCACCGGACAATCTCCAAAGGTGATTTTTTGGGTAGCTGAAAGATTCGTGTAGAACTCAGGAAGTCAGGAAAAGAAAATGACTTCCATGCCAAAGCCCAAATTCCCTCGCGAGCATCTCTTCCTTGGCCTATCAGTCTAAAAGCCTTCAGCCTAACAGCCTTTTGATACCCTCATGCGCTCCATCCGTCTCTTTCTTTACGGGATTCCGGCCGCACTGATCCTATTGCTGATCGCGGCATTTGTGAATGCATCGTTCCTCTCCGTGGCAAAGAAGAACGAGATGTCGATCGGTACCATCGGGGAGCCCTCGACCTTGAACCCGATCCAGCAGGCTGACTCTGCATCGGTTCAAGTAGCGGGATTCATGTTCAATGGCCTCCTGAAGTACAATCAGGATCTCGAGGTGGTGGGTGATCTCGCCGCATCCTGGGGACTCTCTCAAGAGACGACCTTTCACTTTGCCAATGCATCGGACGCCAACCATGCAAAGTCTGTTCTTGAATCGCTCCTTCCTAATTATCCTTCGTGGCCTATCACTGGAATAAAGACCGTAACCAACGATCTGGTCATCATTCTCAGCGAACCCGGACTCGTTGATTCTCAAGAAATATCTACTCACATTTATTACAGCGGATGCAATCCCCTTCCCTTCCCTCCACTTGAGAAAGGAGACAAAGAGCGCCCTTTCAAAGCCGAGCCGATCATCCGATTTACCCTGCGCAAGGATGTCAGGTGGCATGATGGCGCTCCTTTCACCTCGGCAGATGTCGCTTTCACCTACCATGCGATCATGGACGAGCGGGTTGCCTCCCCCAGCAGTTCCGACTTCGAACTCGTCTCCAGTCTGGAAACCCCCGATCCCTATTCCGTCGTCGTCCGCTACAAGAAACCCTTCTCCCCGGCACTTCTGAGCTGGATGCAGAGCATGCTTCCGGCGCATCTGCTTGAGAATGTGGAACCTACCAAATGGGCTGAAATCTACAACCGCCATCCCATCGGAACAGGTCCCTTCAAATTCGGAAATTGGAAAACCAACGAGTACATCCGTCTCATCAAGAACCCCGATTACTTCAGGGGATCCCCGTGGCTCGACTCCGTCGTCTTCCGCGTTCTTCCCGATCCACTCACCTTGCAACTCGCCTTCCAGACAAAGCAGGTCGACTTCTGGGCCGTCGAACCGTGGGCCGTGCAAGGCGTGGAGAATGACAAACGCTTCGACCTCTTCAGTTCGGCTGGCAACATGTACAACTACATCGGGTGGAATCTCGAAAGACCGATGTTTCAGGATCTACGCGTTCGGAAAGCTCTCGCCGAGGCGGTGAATATCCCCCAGATGATCAAGTATATCCTCTACGGACGGGGCGTGCAGTCGACCGGCATCTTCACCCCGAAAATGTGGTTCTTTGACCCGAAGGTCCAACCTCTTCCCTATGACCCCAAGGCCGCGGCGGCGCTCCTTGACGAAGCCGGTTGGAAGGTGGGCACGGACGGTATCCGCGTGAAGGATGGTAAACGCCTCTCCTTCACCCTCCTGGCCAACAACGGCAACGATGTCCGGCGCGATATAGCAACGCTTGTTCAGGATGACCTTAGGAAAATCGGCGTCGAGGTGAAGGTCGAGATCTACGAGTGGTCGGTCCTGCTCAAACGCTTTGTGAACAAGGGAGAGTTTGATGCCATCGTCCTCGGCTGGGGACTTGGCAATGACTACGATCAGTATGCGATCTGGCATTCCAGCAAGACCCATCCAGAGGAGCTGAACTTCGTCCACTACAAGAACCCGGAAGTCGACCACCTCCTGACCGACCTACGTCAAGAGTACAGCCGTTCTGAGATTCTAAGACTTACTGCCAAACTCCAGCAGACGATCTATGCCGATCAACCCTACATCTTCCTCTTTGTGCCGGAAGGAACCTCCGTCATGTGGAAGAACAGCTATCGCATCCGACGTCCGGGATCCAAGCCCGGGGAATGGATCGACTCGCCGGTCACCATGACCAAGGCGGGTTGGAACTACGACATGGAGTGGTTCTACCGACCCGAGTATCCGCCAAAGGTGGAAAGTCATAAGGCAGAATGAAAAATTCAAAAGATAAACTGCACCTAATCGGAACACCCCATCCAATTCACCTGATTCCATAATTCCCTGCCTTTCTTCATTTTTCCTTCTTCATTTTTCATTTTTCCTTTCTGCCAGTGATCTCCTTCATCATCCGCCGTCTCTTACTCAGCATGGTGTTGCTCTTTATCATCAGCATCATCTCCTTCTTCATCGTCACCCTGACTCCTGGAAGTCCTTATCCGTGGGGAGAGCTGAACCCGAAGATCTCAGCGGAAGTGAAGGCCAACTTCCGTAAGAAGTTCCACCTCGATCGCCCCCTGCATGAGCAGTATGCATTCATCATGCGGGATCTCTTCTCCGGCAACTTGCGCAGCATCAAGGATGACCGCCCCGTCATGTCACGAATCCTGGAGCGACTGCCTGCGACTGTGGCCTTGAACCTCACCTCGATTGTGATCTCACTCTCCTTCGGAACACTGCTGGGCGTCTTTGCGGCACGATACAGCGGTCATTGGCAGGATGCCGCAGGATCCTTCATCGCCTTTCTCTTCATTGCTTTACCCGGGTTCTGGATCACCTATGTGGTGGTGATAACCCTGGTAAAAGGGTTCGGCGTCCCGATCCTCGGCACACATAGTTACGGCATTGATTTTCCCAATGCCCTTGCCTCTGGACTGGACACACTCTGGCACCTTCTCCTTCCAGCCACAATCCTGGCACTCGGAGGGATCGCCTCGCAATCACGCTACTTGAGGGCCACGATGATCGAATCGCTACGCGAGGATTATATCCGCACAGTCCGCTCCAAGGGCCTGTCCGAGGATGTCATCCTCTACAAACACGCCCTTCGTAATTCGATCCGCCCCATCATAGCCGGGATCGGAATGGTTCTGCCGGCGTTGATTGGTGGTGCCGTCGTCATCGAGACCATCTTTGCCTACCCCGGCATGGGAAGACTCGGTTACGAAGCCGTGCTGGAACGCGACTACCCCATGCTGGTCGCCCTGAACTTCGTTGTTGCAGCGTTGGTACTCCTTGGAAACCTCATCTCGGATCTTCTCTCCGCGGCGGTCGACCCAAGAGTCCGTCTGGAATAAAATCATGCAAGGCACACAACCTCTCACCGAAACCCCGACATCACGGGTACTCCGGCGTTTTTGGGCGAATCCGGTAGCGATTCCCTCTTTGACGATCATTCTCTTTTTAACCCTCATAGCGGGGGGAATCGTCCTTCTATCCGCAACCGGACATGACTGGCCCTGCAATCCTAACCAGACGAACCTCGAGCTAAAACTCCTCCCGCCTTCGCCACAGCATTGGATGGGAACCGACAATTTGGGTCGCGATGTCCTCTCTCGGATGCTCCACGGAGCTTCGATCTCCCTCACCGTTGGTTTGGTCGCCGTGGCGGTTTCTCTCGGGATCGGCATAACCGTGGGGGCCATTGCAGGTTACTTTGGAGGCATCACCGATCAGATCCTGATGCGTGCGGTTGATGCCCTCCTCTGCTTCCCGACCTTCTTCCTCATCCTTACCGTGGTGGCGCTCCTCGGCCCCAGCCTGCTCAATATTGTCATCGTGATCGGCCTCGTGAGTTGGACCGGAACAGCCCGCCTTGTCCGCACTGAATTCCTGACGCTGAGGGAAACGGAATATGTGAAGAGCGCCCGAGTCCTGGGTCAGAAAGCGTGGCATATCATCACCCGTCACATCCTACCTAACGCCGCCGCTCCGATCCTTGTCACCGCAGTCCTGGGAATACCCGATGCGATCCTCCAGGAGGCAGGACTCAGCTTCCTAGGCTTCGGTGTCCAACCCCCTCAAGCGACCTGGGGGAATATCATCGCAGATGGAAAAACGTACCTCCTCGATGCTTGGTGGCTGAACCTCTTTCCGGGGCTCGCCATCCTGATTGCCTCACTGTCATTCTACCTAGCAGGTGACGCCCTTCGTGAGTCCGCCGAATCCAGAAGCTGAACCCCATGTTAACGATCAAAGACCTCCAAATTGGATTTGCCACTCAAAATGGCATCACACCTGCTCTCAAAGGCGTCTCAATCCAAATCGGTCGTGGTGAAACCCTCGCGATCGTTGGTGAGAGCGGAAGCGGAAAAAGCGTCACGGCCCTAGCAATCACAAGACTGCTCCCCTCTCCCCCCGCCATCTATCAATCTGGAAGCATCACATTCGAAGGGCAGGATTTGCTCTCCGCATCCGATGCAGAACTCCGCAAAGTGCGTGGGGGTAAGATCGCCTACATCTTCCAAGAGCCCTCCACCTCGCTGAATCCCGTCTATTCGATCCGGAGTCAGATGGCCGAGATGATCCAACTCCATCGTCCGGACGTGACGGATATCAATGCCGAGATCATCAGATGGCTCGACGCGGTGGGTATCGTTGATCCTGCAACGCGACTCAACGACTATCCGCATCAACTGAGCGGTGGTATGCTGCAGCGTGTGATGATTGCCATGGCACTTTCTGCACGGCCCGATCTCTTGATCGCTGACGAGCCAACCACAGCACTGGATGTCACAATCCAGAAGCAGATCCTCGATAAACTCCGGGAACTCCAACGGGATCTTGGCATGGCCGTCATGCTCATCACCCACAATTTCGCCATCATCCGAGGGCTGGCCAGTCACGTGGCGGTCATGTACCGGGGTGAGATCGTCGAATACGGTGTAACCGAGCAGGTCCTCAAAGATCCCAAGCATCCCTACACCAAGGCCTTGATTGCCTGCATCCCGCGGCTCGGCGACCACCGGAGGAGGCTTCCTACAATCGAGCCTTCCCAGCCTTAGGATTAATACAGCAATATTACATTCAAGCTATTTTTATGGCTTATTACTGTTATTAACAGATGAAAGCCCCCATTGAACTTCCTCCCCAAATTTTAGCAAGGGCCAAGATCATCGCCACCCGCAAGTAATCAACGCCGCATTGAATCGAATACGGCAGGGATTTCACATGGGCAACAAATCATTCAGCAGGGAAGAGGCGCATGCATGCCGCTAGATTCCTCGACACGAATATCCTCCTCGACGCCTACGATCTCGACGCTCCACTCGGCGTTGCGAGCGCAGGGCAACAGAGCTAGAGCTCAAAAGGACAAGCCTCCCAGCTTTTCAAATCGGGTGAAACCCGATTAGAATGATCGTATGTACAAATTAGTATTGATACGCCACGGCGAAAGCACTTGGAACCAAGAAAACCGTTTCACCGGTTGGACCGATGTTGATCTCAATGCCAAGGGCCTTGGCGAGGCCAAGGCCGCCGGTCAGCTTCTCAAGAAAGAGGGTTATTCCTTCGATCGCTCGTTTGTCTCCGTTCTGAAGCGCGCCCTGCGCACCAACTGGATGATCCTGGATGAACTTGATGAACTCTGGATTCCCATCGAGCGCTCCTGGCGCCTGAACGAGCGTCACTACGGCTCCCTGCAGGGACTGAACAAGGCCGAAACCGCCACAAAGTTCGGAGACGATCAGGTTCTCATCTGGCGCCGCAGTTACGATGTTCCCCCTCCAGCCCTTGAGAAGAGCGACGAACGCTTCCCTGGTCATGATCCCCGCTACAAGGATGTGCCCGAAGCCGAACTTCCTCAAACCGAGTGCCTGAAGGACACCGTGGATCGCGTTCTCCCCTACTGGCACAGCGAGATCGCCCCTGCGGTGAAGCGCGGAGAGAAGGTTCTGGTGACCGCTCACGGGAATACCCTTCGCGCGCTTGTGAAGTACTTCGACAACCTGAGTGAGGATGAGGTCTTAGCCCTGAACATTCCCACCGGCATCCCCCTCGTCTATGAGTTGGATGACAACCTGAAACCGATCCGCCACTACTATCTAGGCGACCAAGAAGCTATTGCCGCCGCTGCGGCAGCCGTAGCCTCACAGGGCAAGGCTCAGAAGTAACAGCTCATGTCTCTCGTCCACGGTCGTGACCATCAGGTCGCTTGGATCGCTGATCTCTCCGGAGATGCACCGCTCTCCACACTCAAAAGCCGCAGTGAAGTCCCCGCCGGTGACACGTGGGATCTGACACCCATTTTTGCAGATGATGCGGACTGGGAATCCGAATTCTCCGATCTCGCATCCCGTTACGAAAGGATCCATGCCTTCAAGGGTACTTTGGGTAAAAGTGCCTCGGATCTTGCCTCCGCACTGAACTTCGAAAGCTCACTGGACCGCTCCACCGAACGACTTGCCCAATATGCAGGCCTTCGCCTCTCCGAGGATAGCTCGAATGCCCAGGCACTGGACCGCGATGGGCGCCTCTCCTCGCTCTGTGCAAAGATCAGCGAGGCCTGCTCCTGGGTGGCCCCGGAGATCCAGGAGATCCCTGATACGACCTTTGAAGAATTTCTATCAGAACCGCTCCTAGCGGATTGGAAGACCTCCCTGCTACGACTTCGCCGTCTTAAACCGCATATTCTTAGCAACAAGGAGGAACGCCTGATCTCCCTCTCGATGCCGACGATCGGAGGGCATCACGAGACCTTCTCCCAACTCACGAATGTCGACATGACCTTCGGCACGGTGCGCAACGATCGTGGGCAGGAAGTCGAACTGACCCAGAGCAGCTTCTCCTCCCTGTTGCAGCGTCCGGACCGTTCCGTCCGCAAGGAGGCGTTTGATAAGTTCTATAAAGAGTTCACAGCCCATCGTTACACGCTCGCCAGTTCACTTGCGAACTCGATCAAGGCGGATGTTTTCCTTGCCAAAGCACGTCATTATCCCTCGGCCCGCGAAGCCTCGCTCTTCCCAGACAATGTTCCTGTGGCCGTCTACGACAGCTTGATCGAGGCAGTCCGTTCACGACTACCCGTGCTTCACAAGTACTATGCGCTACGCCAACAGGTCTTTAATCTACCCGACCTGCATGTCTATGACACCTACGCCCCTTTGGTGTCGGCGGTTCAGAGCGATGTCCCTTTTGACGAAGCGATCGGAATGGTTCTCCAATCACTCCATCCGCTGGGAGCCGAATATACCGAGACTCTTGGTCGGGGACTTCGGGAAGAGCGCTGGTGTGACCGCTACGAGAACAAGGGGAAGCGCAGCGGAGCCTTCTCCTACGGAACCTATCAGGCCCCCCCCTACATCCTGATGAACTACAAGCAGGATGTCTTCTCCGACATCTACACGCTGGCTCATGAGGCAGGCCACTCGATGCATACCTGGTACTCAAGAAAGGCTCAGAGCTTCCAGAATTACCATTACCCCATTTTCCTTGCCGAGGTGGCCTCGACTTTCAACGAGATTCTCCTTACTGAGCATCTGCTCTCCCAGACCAAGGATCCTTCCATGCGCGCCTACCTGATCAACCGTCAAATCGACGATCTGCGTGGCACGCTCTTCAGACAGACGATGTTCGCGGAATTTGAAAAAATCTCCCATGCCGCCGAGGAATCCGGAGCTGCCCTCACTCTCGAGAGCTTCCGCAAGATGTATCGTGAACTATTGGACACCTATTTCGGAAGTGGTGTTGTGATCGATGAGGAACTCGAACTGGAGTGCCTGCGCATCCCACACTTCTACAGCGCCTTCTATGTCTACAAGTACGCCACCGGAATCTCGGCCGCCATCACTCTGGCGGATCAGGTTCTCAAAACCGGCGACACCGAGCGCTATTTCGGATTCCTAAAGAGCGGGGGTAGCAAGTTCCCGATTGAGACGCTAGCCGAGGCGGGCGTCAATATGGGTTCACCGGAACCGGTGCATGCCGCCCTGGCGCTCTTCGAGCGCAGGGTCATGGAACTTGAGGAACTCCTCACTGTTTCCAGCGGGACCAACTGATGAACGCGGGATTCATCGACAGGCTTGTCGAGCGGATCCGATTTGTGGAACCGGCCGATATCGGCCACTACCTTCAGATCCTCTCCAAAGAGAAAGGATTTCTGGAGACCATTTTTAACGCCATCTTGGAAGGTGTTGTCGTTACCGATCCACAGGATCACATCATCTACATGAACAAGGCGGCCTGCTCGTTCTTCGGGATGAATGGCGCTGAACACATGGGACGGAGTCTGGCTCAGGCTATTCCCGGCCTGGAACTCAAGTCGGTAGCACGTCCCGGTGATGTCATGAGTCGGGACCTGGAGGTCTTTTACCCCGAGCACCGCTTTCTCAACTTCTATGTCAGTCCTCTGATGAGTGACGAAAAGGAAATCGCTCAGCGCGAACTGGTGGGCAGAGCCATTATCCTGCGCGACATCACCGAGGAACGGCGTGAGACTCAGGAAACGATCGAGAGCGAGCGTCTCTCCGCCGTGACGCTCCTTGCAGCGGGCGTGGCACACGAGATCGGAAATCCTCTTAATTCGCTCGATATCCAGCTTCAACTTCTGGAGCGTCGCCTCAGAAAGCCCTCTCTCTCCAAGGTTGATCAGAAAGAATTGGCTGACTCCGTCGCGGTGGCCCGCGGCGAGGTGAAACGTCTTGACCAAATCATCACCCAGTTTCTGAAAGCCGTCCGACCTGCCCCTCTCGAGTGTAAGCCGACCGACTTCAATGCACTGATTCTGGAAACAGTAGAGTTTCTCCGCAACGAAGTGGAGGACCGTGGCATCACGGTGGACCTCTTTCCCGCAAAGCATCTTCCAAAGGTCTCGCTAGATCGGGATCAGTTCCGGCAGGCTCTTTACAACGTCATCAGGAACAGCTTCCAAGCCATGGGGAGCACCGGACATCTGCGTATCGGCACAGCCTGTGATGACTCCCATGTATGGGTAAGCATTGGAGACACAGGTGGAGGAATCGATCCCTCCAAAGTAGGCACCATCTTCCAACCCTACTACACCACCAAGGAAAACGGCTCCGGCCTGGGACTCAATATCGTCCAGCGCATCGTGCGGGCCCATGGGGGTGAGATCATGATCCAGAGTGCACAGGGGCAGGGAATGCTCTTCACAATCCGCCTCCCTCGGGATGACCGCCGCGTCCGCTTCCTCCCTCCGATTTCCTCCTGACATCTCCAGGTGCCCGGTACATCCCCTCCGATCATAACCATGAACCGCATCCTTACAGCCCTGATCATTCCCTTGGCTTTGGGCTTGCTGCCTGCACTCCAAGCCGCCCAGGAAACCGTTGTCCCGCCGGCGCCATACGGTCCCGTTCCTGAAGCCCGGCAACTCAACTGGCAAAGCCTCCATGTCTATGCCTTCATCCATTTCTCCGTGAACACATTTACGGGAAACCAATGGGGAGGCGGTGACGAGGCCCCCTCGGTGTTCAACCCGACCGGATTCGACGCATACCAAATCGTGCGCACGGTTCGCGAGGCGGGCATGGCCGGACTTATCCTCACCTGCAAGCACCATGACGGCTTCTGCCTCTGGCCCAGCGCCTACACCGAGCATTCGGTGAAGAACAGTCCGTGGCGCGGCGGTAAGGGCGACGTGGTCAAGGAACTCTCCGAGGCCTGCCGACACCAAGGCATCCTCTTCGGCGCCTATCTCTCGCCTTGGGATCGTAACCACGCGGAATACGGGTATCCAAAGTATCTCGAATACTACCGAAACCAGATCCGTGAACTACTCACGAATTACGGCCCCGTGTTCGAAATGTGGTTTGACGGGGCCAACGGGGGCTCCGGTTATTACGGAGGAAAAATAGGGCGCAGGAACATCGATGCATCGACCTATTACGACTGGCCCCGGACGTTCTCCCTGATCCGGGAACTGCAGCCCACAACGATCATCTGGACTCCCGACACCCAGGGAGATGTCCAGTGGGGCGGCAGCGAGAGCGGCACGGTCAAGGATCCCTGCTGGGCCACCGACGGAACGGGCCTTCACGACGGGAAGAAATGGATACCCAAGGAGGCGGACGTCTCGATGCGGCGCGATTGGTTCTATAACCCGAACCCTGCCCAGATAGCCTCGATCAAGACTCCCACCCAGCTCATGGACATTTATTTCAACAGCGTCGGACGGGGAGCCAACCTCATCCTGAATCTCACTCCCGACCGTCGGGGAGTCATCCCGGAACCCGACGTGGAAGCCCTCAAGGCCTGGCACGCCGTGATGCAGAAAACCTTCGGAACTGACCTGGCCCGCGATGCCGTCATCACCGCATCCAATGTCCGCGGTAATGCCGCGGGATTCGGGCCGGAAAACATGATCGAGGGCCGGAAAAAATCCCCTGATTCCTATTGGTCTACAGACGATGCGGAGAAGTCCCCCTCCTTCATCGTCGATCTGGGAAAACCCGTTCTTTTCAACGTGATCGAACTCCGTGAATACCTCCCGCTGGGTCAGCGGGTGGGCCGGGTCTCCTTCGACAGATGGGATGGTAACGCCTGGGTGGAGATGACGCATATTCCTTCCGTCGGCAGCCAGCGACTCGTCAGGCTTCCCGACATCACCGCCTCCAAGGTTCGTGTCCGTATTCTTGAATCCGCCGCCTGCCCGGCCGTTTCACGCTTCGGGCTTTACCGCATGCCGGCACTGCCGAGCGATCCCCAGATCAGTCGCGATCGATCCGGCATGGTCTCCATCACCCCGAAATCCGCGACGGGAAAGTTACATTACACGCTTGATGAGCAGGATCCGAACGCCTCATCACCCGTCTACACCGCCCCCTTTGCCTTGCCCAACGGAGGGATGGTCAAGGTAAGGGACATCCTGGAGGGTGGAAGGCAAAGCCCTGTCGTCGCCAAGACATTCGGATTGTCCAAGGGCAAATGGAAAGTCGTTTCGGGATCGTACACACAGGACGCGGAGAAGGTAATTGATGATGATCCGAAGACCGACTGGTACACCGTGGAAAAGAAAGGTGATGTCCGGACGGTCCATCACGCACCCCAATCCCTGGAGGTGGACATGGGTGAGCCATCGACGGTGTCCGGTTTCACCTATCTTCCCAACCCGAGACGAACCGGCGCCGCCGTCGATCAGTACCGGTTCTTCCTAAGCATGGACGGGAAGGACTGGGGAAAGCCCGTGGCCGAGGGGAAATTCGCGAATATCAAGGCATCACCGATCGAGCAGGCAGTGACATTTCCCAAAAAGCGGGCGCGCTATTTCCGCTTTGAGGCCCTTCACACTGTTCAACCGGATGAAGGTGTTTCGGTTAACGAATTGGGATTGATCGGCGATTGATCCCATGCAAACTCACCGTATTTCCGCAGAGAGGGGACATTCCCCCTTCCAATCACCTTCCGAAAAACCTCCCATACCCAGTCACCATGAATAACCCCAAAAGCGGCGAAAAGGCCCCCTCCTTCACCACCACCGCGGTCGGTGGGAAATACGGCACCGGCACATCCCTCAAACTTACCGACCTGAAGGGATCGCCAGTCGTGCTCTACTTTTACCCAAAGGACGACACGCCGGGCTGCACGACTCAGGCCTGCGGGATCAGGGATGCCTGGTCGGAGATCATGGCGACGGGGGCCCATCTTTTCGGCGTCAGCATCGATTCGGCCAAGTCCCATGAGAAATTCATCACCAAGTTCGACCTCCCCTTCCCCCTGTTAAGCGACACCGATAAATCAATCGTGGAGGCTTATGGCGTCTGGGTGGAGAAATCAATGTACGGAAAGAAGTACATGGGAACAGAGCGCACCACCTACATCATCGACCCAACGGGTAAGATCGCCTCCATCTTCCCCAAGGTAAAACCAGCCGAGCACACGGGCCTCGTCTTGAAAGCTCTGCAGGAACTGAACTAAGAAGGCTGTTGCGGAGTTCGGCTATTTTCCCAAGAGATCATTCTTGAGATCGGTCGCTACGGGGTTAGACCCGAACCAGAGGCTCAGGAAAGACTTCTGAAAATCACGCCCAGGAATGGTTCCTTTCTTCGTGCCCTGATCGAAGATCACGGTGTTCGTTCCTAATAACTGAACCTTCTCAACGCCGAGGTTCTGAAGCGGGCCGAACATGGCAATAAACGCATCCCTATCCCGTGCATAGCCGGGATAGGTGTAGCTGGCACTCTCGGCAAACTGTGATTCCCAGGCCTTAGTGACATCCGACTGGTTCACTGCCCTGAGGAAGGTGAAGTCGAACTCCATTGGTCCCGGAGAAGACATGATCCCTGAGTCCGTCCGTATCGCTGTCGGTGTGTAGAGGGAGGCGACATAGATTTTGATGGGAATCATCAGGAGGCTGAATGTCCGCAAACCCGCGCCGTTCAGCTGAAGAGTCTCTCCCCCTACCTGAGATGTCGGAGGCAGAGTCACACCCTGAATCTCAAGAGCGCGAGCTGAGTGCGCACTCATCAGGAGCAAAAGCAGGATCCATACCCTCTTCATTACTAAGCGCCGTAGCTCTTGGTGAACTTCTTCTTACCCTCGTCTTCAGCAACTGGAGTTGTTTCTGTCTTAGGAACTTCGGGCTGAGCAGGTAATTCGGGAGTCACCGAGTCATGGGTGTGATCACCATGATCACAGTTCTCGTCGTGAACATGACCGGAGGGAGCACCACCGCTGTGCGCTACCTGAGCCACCTGCACGAAGGCCAACTGGAGCTCCGAGAGGACACTGGTCAGGATCTTCTCCTCATCCTTATTGAGATTACCACGGGTCTTCTCCTTGATGATCTCGAGGTGGTCGATGAACATCCGTGCGGCGTCGAGATTCACCTCGGCTTTTCCGGTTGAGGGATGTGCCATCTGACCGAGGCATAGGGCTGCTTGCTGGGCATTCATCATGACAAGTTCGATGAAGCGCTGGGTGAGATCAGCGGAATTGGTGGATTGTTGGATTTCAGCCATGGGATGTTGAGGTTAAGGGGATTGGGGTAATGGGGATTGAGGATCTCGATAAAGGGGATCGCTTTAGGGAGCTTTAGAAGGATCGTGCAAGGGAGCTGTGGACTTTACTGCAGGAGGGCCGACAACAACTTCGACGCTCTTGGCATCACGGAAGTATTTATTCGCTACCCGCTTAGTATCCTCAAGGGTGACTTTTTCGATCTCGGCCTTGCGTACCTTGTCGTGATCGTAGCCGAGCCCGAGGAGTTCGTTGGTGGCACACATACCGGCCAGCGCGGCACTCGATTGATTCCGGATTGCCTCGGCACCCAGGAGCTTCGCCTTTGCCCTGTCGAGTTCCACCTGAGTAAGGCCTTCAGCAGCAAGTTTATCGATCTCGTCATTAAACTCATGCTTGGCCAGATCGACCTTCTTCGGATCCGTGCCGAGGTAAAAGACGAAGGCTCCGGGGGCTAGACCCGTGGAATTGGAAGCGCCGACAAAGTAGGCAAGGCCGAGTTTTTCGCGGATCCTGACAAAGAAGCGTGAACCGAGATCACTGGAGGCTTCTTCGATCAGTTCCAGCGCCGGCTTATCTGCTGCATCGATCGTCGTGCCAAGGAAGCCCTTCATGATCACTGCCTGCTGTTTCTGCCGCTCCGCGGATGTCTCAATCGACTTGGCTACAGGCGAGGAGACTGGAGGATGAGTCAGTGCAAGTTCACCTGATGGAAGGGATCCGAAGTCATCTTTTGCAAGGGCCAGCGCTTCGTCGGGATTCACAGCACCGAAAATGGAGAGGACACCATTCTTTCCAACCACAAGCTTGTCACGATAGGCCTGCAACTCCGCAGGGGTTAGCTTGGCAACGCTCTCTGGGGAACCTGTGGCACGAAGGGCATACGGGTGATTGCCATAGAGACGAGGCTTGAGCAAATTACGCGCAGTCGAGGTGATCTGGTCGTCTTCGGCTTTGATGGCGGCGAGCTGGGAATCCTTCTCCAACGCGACCTCTTCTGCCGGGAAGGTGGCATTGAGCAGGACATCCGAAAGAATCTTCATCCCCAGCGGGAGATCGTCCTTCATGACTTCAACGGCTACGGAGAAGCTATTGTTTCCGGAGGTGGCTCCGATCGAGCCTCCGACATGCTCGACAGTCTCCGCGATTTGCTGAGCTGTGCGGGTTTTTGTTCCCTTGACGATGGTGCTGGCCGTGAGTTGGGAGACGCCGTTGTTCACCGGTGTCTCAGCCAGGAGACCGCCACGGAAGGCCGCAATGATGGAGACAAGCGGCAGGCGGTTATCCTGGTGGATGAGGACGCGGAGTCCATTGGAGAGTGTCTCCTTGTGAATTCCTGACTCGGCAGGTTTGACGGCAGCTGTCTCGGCCGATTTTTCTTGGTTGATCGGATCGAGTGAAGTCACCGTCAGCCCCTCGGGCTTGAGATAGAGGGCCGCCACGCGACGAACATCTTCAGGAGAGACCTTCTCGATCGACTCGAGGTAGCGCTTGCCGAACTCGGCATTGCCCGTCATGAGCCAGCCATTACCGTAATCAGATGCGCGTCCGCGCATGGTGGTCAGTCCATGGTAATGATCGGAGAGCAGGCCTTTTTTCGCCTTGGCGAGTTGCTCAGGAGTAACGCCATCACGCGCGACTTTTTCAACCTGGGAAAGGATTTCCTTCTCCGCAACATCCCGCTTGTCGGGATCGGCAATCGCCCCCACATAGATGAGTCCTTCCTTGGGCGTGAGGGTGTAGAGCCCGGCTCCGATCTGATGCACCAGGCCTTTCTTCTCACGCACATCGGCATTGAGAATGGAGCTGGTACCCGCCCCAAGAATAGCCGAGAGAACCTCGACGGCAGGAGCATCCGGGCTCGTGGCTCCGGGAGCGCGCCAAGCGATATTCATACGGCTAAGGTCAGTCGGAAAGGTGTCCCGAGCCTGCTGCTTGCCAAGTTGAGGCGGCTCTTCGGCAATCGTCACGGGTTCGAGCGGCATGCGGGGATATTTCTCAAAGTAGTTTCTCAACTGGTCACGGATCTCGGCAGCATTCACGTCGCCGACGACAACGAAGCACAGGTTGTTTGGGACATAGCGGCGCTTGTAGTAATCCAAGACATCCTGACGGGTAAGCTTATTGTAGATATCGAGGTGTCCGATGACTGGTTCCTTGAATGGGCTGACATGGTAAGCCGTTCGAAAAAGAAGGAGTGAAGCGGTACGATCGGGATTGTCATATCCCATGGCGAACTCGCGCCGGATAACCTCCTGCTCCTTGTTGTATTCCGCCTCAGGGAGAGTGGCATTCATCATCGCATCGGCCAGGATATCGACTGCCTTGGAAGCACCTTTGGCGGGAACATCGATCCAGTAGACGGTACGATCGTAGGAGGTGTAGGCATTGATATACCCACCCTGATCCTGGACCTGACTGGCGATCACTCCGGGCGCCCGGGAGGAGGTTCCCTTGAAGAGCATGTGTTCAAGAATGTGAGAGAGGCCTGCCCCGAGGAGCTTCCCTTCATGAATGGATCCGGTATTGCACCAGGCCTGTACACTGGCAACGGGAGCCCCTTTGTTCTCCTCGACGATAAGTGTCAGACCATTCGGGAAAGTGAAGACCTGCGGCTTTGCGGAAAGGGACGGATCCACCTTGGCGATCTCGTTGATAATCGCCGAGACTTCACCTCCCCCGGCATTCGTTCCCTCGGAACCCTTGGAAGCCCCCTGATGGTTCGACTGATCAGGAGATGCATTGAGGATGGGTAGAGAGATGAGCGTCATGAGTAGCAGGAGTGGTTTCATTTGGTAAAAAGCACCTGCTGATCACCCAATAAGGAATCAGCAGGGATCAATGGATTCGGGGATGGTAGAGGCGGAGGAAGAAAAGGGGCGATAAAGGCATCGTGAAAATCGAATCCGCGCTCGAAATCATCGATCCTGTCATTTTCTGTGCGGCCAAAGGCTCCGGCTTCGATGAGGTTAAAAACCATCTCTCCAATATCTCGGCAAGAAGTAATCCCCCAATAGTTAAGAACAGTGGGGGCCATCGGTCCAAATTCCTTAAGTGCCATACGCTTGAATCCATCAAGCAGTTCCTCTGCAGAGACATGCGTAGAGACTGGTTGCTGCTTTGACTTCGAGCGCTTCTTGAGTGTGGCCTCCAGTGATTCCCTCAAGAATTGGTATCCCTCGGGGCGGTAACTCTCTTTTTTTGCAACAGCAAGGGCGACTGCTTCATTAAATCCTGAAACTTTCATGTAATAGAGACGATGGGATCAGTGGGTGGAACCTGAGTATGTCGCAGTCCGTTCAGGAAGCATGGCATTCAAACGCAGATGCCTGATGCCTGCTCCCATAAGCAACGCAACAAGAATGAAGATCATCACTGCCTGCTCTTGCCGTGTGAGATTCAACATACCAACACGATAATCTGGACGAGCGAAGGTGCAAGTGTCACGAGTGGATATCCTGTCTTTTACCCCTGTACCTCGCTCCTCACCATCCACGGCTTTGAACGGCATCAAGATAACGACCTACTGGGCCCTTGCGGAGCGTTGTGTCAGGAGATTTTAACAATGCGTCGAAGAGACCGCTTGGCACGGGGATCTTCGCCGCCTCGTACCAGTCCAAGTAGTCATTGATCTCCTGGGAACGTTTTAAGATAGAAGCTCGAAGCAATGTAAGTGAGGAGAGACTTTCTGTAAGCTTCTTGCCAGAGAGATGCTTAGTTGGTTTGAGAAGATTCATTGTCGAGTCAATGAGAGGAATCACCAAGGGGTTCGCCTGAAATCGCAAGGCGCCGAGTCTTGAGTTGATCCCTTGGAAGGTAAAGTCCGCCCCCCTCTCCTTGCGAAGCTTTTCAAAGGAGACTGCATCCATGGGGATTGATTGTGCAACTGTATTGTATTGACGCAGGCTCTCACTGGCGTTCAGCACTCCAGTCACATTTTTTTCTTCATGGGAAGAGGACGCCATCAGCAATAACCACTCTCTCTCGATTCGCTGCATCGGCCACCCTGATGGCCATCGTGACAGCGAAGCAATGGAATCATGGTTCTTTTTCGAATCATTGGCCTCATCTCCTCGGATCCATTTTCTAAAGACGGCACTACCATCCCCCTTCAATCCCGCCTGAACAAGGGAAGCTGCCCTCCGATCGTAATTCTCCTCCAAGAGGTGGTTTTCATCATCAGGAGGCCGTTCCACCAAAAACGCTTCAATTCCTGGAGGAGCACCACCTTGAAGGTAGGAAACTTGGATATTTTTTTGAGTACTTGCATCATTACAAAGAGTGGCCAATCCATACGAGAGCCATGGAGGGATCTCCGGAATAGAGGATCCAACAATAGGAGCTTTGCCCGCATAACGCTCCCGGAGAAGGATGGCACTTGAGAGAAGTCTAGCGGACTGGTCTCCGAACTGCGGCCCCTGTTCTTGGTGAAGATCGATCTGAATCCTGGGCATTCCCCCTTCCAAAGAATCAACTCTGAGACTTGGCTGTTCTTGAACGGAGGGCTGTCGTCGATGGAGCACGACAAGCACCGGAGGGAAGTTCTGCGCATCAAAGCCGGTGATCTCGTAAAAACGTTTTTCTATGGCGCTCAACCAGCGCACCTCACGGCGAGTCGATTCCTGATCCTCGCATTGGAGATGAAAGAGCCCCTGTGATGTGGTGACTCCTATTGGAGATGCTACAATGGTTTGCTGTATAAACAGTAAGGAGCCTATCCAAAGCACGAAGGCTAGTCGGATCCGGAAACAAATGTTGCCTCCGATCATTCGATTCCTCGTAGTACTTTTTTAGGGTTTGCTGCTGAGATCAATGAAACCGGGACGAATACGAACGGTCTCTGCTTCTTTCATCATCTGCAACTCCTGGGTAAATGGCGCCGCACAAGAGCGCATAAAGGGAGTGATCAGCTTAAGAAAGGGCCCTCGAATGGGAAGCATGCCGATACTCGCAGATTCCGGAATGAGACTCCATTGAAGGGAGGCTCCTGAGAGGCGGAATGTTTCTGAAAAATGCAGTGGATAGTTCAGAAATGTGAGTGTCACCGCACTGCGGAAACTACCATTTGCAAGGGTCACCGATGTGTCTACCCACTCGGGCAGGGGTATGAAATCAAAAGGAGCGGTCCATTGGATCTTTCCTGCCTGAGCAAGCGCCTGATTGATAGTTGGTTGTGATATCATCACTTGAATCCCGCGAGACCCGATGATTTGATGGCGTAGAATTGACGGGGCATTCGAAATGGTCTGTGTATCGGGAAGAGGCACTTTCGGATCCATCACGGCAAGAACAGCAGCGACAGTGAGTGCAACCGAGAGGAGATAACGGACAAATCCCCAGAGGCGCGAAAGGAGAGTGAGTTTTTGCTCAGGCTCTTCTTCTACGCGCTGAACACGACGAGCAGCGACAGCAACTGATGTTGGAAGAGGATCATCCCCATCATTCTGTGGGGATTTCGGAAGAATGCTCCCACAGTGAGAGCAGTAGACTTGATTTGGGGAATTATCCTGACCGCAGGAAGTACACCGGATGGTCGTCATGATTTTTTAGGGGGGGATTTCTTGCTCTTAGCGAACTCGGGTAGGGAGGTTTTTTTTGAGTCGGCCGTGGCCTCCTTCGATGGAGATGTGGGGCCTGTGGAAGCTGAGGATGAGGCTGGTGATGAAGGGGGTGAAGTTGCAGATGGTGTTGATTCACTTTTTGAGGCGCTTTCCGCCGCGCTCTTGTATCCCTCGCTGCGATAATCAGTGATATAAAATCCTGATCCTTTGAAAATCAGCCCGGCACCAGCACCGATCAATCTAATGACCTTGCCTTTACCCCAGGTCTTCATCTGGCACTTATCCTTGGGACAGGTTTTATAGGCTTCATCCTTCATCGACTGGAAGGCATCGAATCTCTTCTTGCACTTGGTGCACTCGTATTCGTAGGTAGGCATGAGGTGAGGTCTGTAAGGGTTTCGGTACCTAGAGTAACTCTGCGATCTGCACGGCGTTCAATGCCGCACCTTTAAGCAACTGATCGCCACACACCCAGAACGTCAGGGCATTGGGTAGGGCGCAATCCAGACGGAGTCTTCCCACTCGGCAGTTGTCTTCCCCGCTGCATTCAATCGGCATGGGATAGACCGCTCGGGAAGGATCGTCATACAAAATAATTCCCGTCGCCTTTCTTAGCGCCTCTCGAGCCTGCTCAAGGGAAATGGGATTCTCGAATTCAGCGGTCACCGCCACGGAGTGAGCACGGTAAACAGGAACCCTGACACAGGTAACCGAAGCCGTGAAGTGTGGGAGATGTAGGATCCTTCTTCCCTCGTTCTGCATCTTCATCTCTTCGCGCGTGTACCCATCCTCCAAGAAAGAGTCGACATGAGGGAGGACATTGAAGGCGATCTGATGAGGATAGACATCCTTGGTCACGGGTCTCCCCTCCGAAATCTCATCGACCTGCTGACGGAGTTCCTCAATCGCCCGGGCTCCCGTACCTGAAACAGCCTGATAGCTTGACGCAATGATTCTCTTGAGTCCGAATGCTTGGTGTAACGGATGCACCGCCATAAGAGTGATCGCGGTGGTGCAGTTCGGGTTAGCCAGAATCCCAGAATGAGAGCCTGCATCAGCGGCATTGATCTCGGGAACAACCAAGGGAACTCCGGTATCCATTCGGAAGGCCGAGGAGTTATCCACAACGATGGCACCGGCTTTCACGGCATGGGGTGCGAATTCCTTAGAGATTCCTCCACCAGCGCTAAAGAGAGCGATATCAATGCCCTTGAAGCTATTTTCGGTGAGCGGTTCCACGACGATCTGTTCTCCGCGGAATTCCAAACTTTTTCCGGCAGAACGAGGTGAGGCGAAAAGTCGCAGAGAAGCGACTAAGAAATTCCTTCTCTCCAAAACCTTCATCATCTCGATGCCTACGGCTCCTGTCGCACCGACGATGGCAAGATGTTTGGGAGTGGAGATATTGTTACTGTGGTCTGTCTTGCTCATAATGTGAGGTAAAAATTGCCTTTAGAGCGCTCGCTCTGCAAGCATCCAGAAAAGGGAACTTATGATATCATCCTCAATCAAGGAGAGCGATCCTCCCCAATCAATTTTAATCGATATCAAGCGCCAGACTCTTGAACTGCATCATGATGGTCATGTGATCGCGACTTATCCTGTCTCAAGTTCACAGTTCGGACTGGGATGTGAGGAGGGAAGTTTTCGAACACCAACGGGGCGTTTCAGAATCTGTGAAAAGTTCGGTGAGGGTGCGCCACCCTGGATGATCTTCAAAGGGCGCATCCCGACCGGAGAAACTGCTCTCCCTGGGGGTGGGCATGATCATGTTCTGACCCGTATCCTCTGGTTAGAAGGACTGGACGAGGCAAACAGAAACACCAAGGACCGCTACATCTACATTCACGGCACGAATCAAGAGGCCTTGATCGGAAGCCCTGCCAGCCATGGCTGCATTCGTCTGAAGAACCTGGAGATGATCGATCTTCATGACCGAGTAAAAATCGGCACGGAAGTGCTTATCACCCCCTGATTAGTGACCCGGCATAAAGAAGAAAAAATTCCGTGGGAATTTGCTTTGTGGGAGAGGCTTGAGACCTTAAAATGTTCCTTTAGCAACCAGCTTAGAAAGGAGGCGAAATTTATCATGACCATCACCAAGATCGCAGCAGTCGTCGCTCTCGCGGCAGCTACTCTCACCCTCGGCGCTTGCGCCCAGAAGCAGGCACCTGCTCCCGCCACCGTCGGCAAGAGCAAGTAACTTGTAGAAGGGGGAGGTTATCCGGATTCCGGATGATTCAATCTCATTTAAAAGCCGGGCCGTTCATTCGGCCCGGCTTTTTTAGTGCCTGTTTGGCATTCACCTCAAAGATACATTGAACAAATGACCGTAGTGACCCGCATGGATTCAAACCAAGAAAACAAATAGGAGATCGGTTTTTTCCTGCACTCTGCCCTACACTAAGAGCTAGACCCGCTTAGAAAAAGTAGAGCTGCCCCGCATGGATTCGAACCATGAATAATGCCTCCAAAGGGCACTGTGTTACCGTTACACCACAGGGCAAGATATACTCTTAAAAATCAACGACTTACGGGGAGGTTCCCCATGAGTTCCCTAAATCCGGAGGATTTGGCACGTCGATCTGAAGGGCAGTGTGCAGGAAGTACACTTCTCTGGCAAGTCGAAGGAAATGAAGGGGGTGTAAAATGATTGCCCTCTGTTTGTCGGTTATCGCTTTGATCCTGTGGGTCGGGCGTGAGGAAGCTGCGGAGATCATTGCGTGGCTGATGGAGCGATTCCAAGGAGGTGGCCGATGAGCACTGATCCTTGCCTCGATGCGGCTCTTGCTTCGATCCGGCCTTCGTTTTTCCGCCGGATCTGGAATTGGTATAAGCGACTGACTGGTTACACGGCTCCTAGTTCTTCGGGGCCTCGTTTCCGCTCGACGACTCTCCCAGGGAGGCAGCCATGAGTTCCGTCGCTGTTCGCTCGTGCTCGATCTGTGGGGCACAAGAGAGGCATTTCCTGAAGGCGGACGATGCGTCGCGTGTCTGCTTCGATTGCTGGGATTCTCATCTGACTCCCAAGCCTTTCGACCGTTCGCGGTTCGTGGATCTCAAGAGTCACCCGATTCTCTTCCCGATATCTCCAAGAAGTTTTACCACGCACTCGAGGAGGATGTCATGAGCGAGCCATCCTTTCAGGAAAAGCTTTTGAAGATGATGCGCGAGACCCGAAAATCGTATCAGGAGTGCTGCCGTATTCTTGGCCAGCGTGGGGGTAATGCTTCGGCTGCGCGGCGTAAGAGTATCGCATGGGAGAGTCGCAAGCTGGAGGCGCAAAAAATCCGATGAGCGATCATTTCCACCAGGAACAACGGATCACGGAGACTCTGAGAGTTGCCTGGAGCCGTGAGCAGGCTGCCGGCCGCGATCCTGTCTACACCCGCACTCCCATGGATGAGATGGTCGCCCGCGAAGAGGGGGAAGCTTTGGAGGAGCATCTGATACGACTGGAGGCATTCCGTCGCCTCATGAGTATTTTCTTCGCGGATGGACCGCATCCTTCGGATGTGATGCGCCGAGTCTATGCCTTCGCCAAGGCCCTGCGTCCCGAACTCATCCTCAATATGTCGTGCGAGGAGGTGGGGGCAATTTTCGGCGAAACAAAAGCCTCTGTCTCTTACCGGATCAAACAGCTCGTGAATCGTCCAATCATGGCTCACTCGGGTCATGGAACCCAGCTTCCCTGGCAAAAATCTTCCTCTGCCTGCTCCAAATACGCCGCACGGGCCAAGGGCAATCAAAACCGCCGTAACCACAAACCCAAGAAAAAAGCGCCGATAGGAGCCCGCGAGTTGGAACGTCTCAAAAAACGTGAAGAGAACGACCGCCGCGCCTCAGAACTCAACCCCGCATGGAAGTAAGTAAAAAAACCTAAAATAAACTGATGAAAAAAATGATGACAATAAACAGATCCCAAAGAGCTAAACTTTGGAAGTACATGGTTTTAAATGAATCTGAATTAAAGCAATATTCTAATTTGATTATCGCTGAAAAAGCATCTGAAGCTCTTGGTTTTAAGATTTCAAATTACACTGTTGAGCATATTCGCATGGACCTCTTTCCTAAAACTAAAAATACAAATGAAAAAAAAGCTAATAGAGGCGTTTTGATGGATCAAATCAAAGAGCTTAGATCGCGGATCGAATTTCTAGAACAAGAACTAGGTATTAAATCTTCAAAATAAAAACAAAATTAAATATGAGCATTTCTAAAGAGCAACGCATCGAGAACCCCCGTTTTTACACCGCCCACCGCACCAACCTTTTCCCATGGGTTAATACAAATCCATCCACGGTATGGAAACGTCGGCCACGTCTTCCGAAGCCAGCCATGGGCGAGCGTGAAAAAGCCCGTCTGGAGCGTCGGAAATTTCACGATGTGAAGAGTGCTCTGAAGAACCCCGCTTGGAGAACTCAGGTCATTTTCCCTGCCTAACAGACTAACAGCCTTCAGCCTAATCACCTAATATCATGAGCAGTCACCCTCAATTCCACATCGTTCCGATCACTCTGATCGCAAAATCTCCAACCAATCCACGCAAGTCGTTTCCGTCGGAATATATCTCTGAGTTGGCTAGTTCAATCTCTCTGAAGGGGATCATTTCCCCTTTGCTGGTTCGCTCCACCGATGAACTGCCCGAGCCGGTCGCTCGGAAGTATGAGCTGATCGCCGGTGAGTGCCGTCTCCGTGCTGCTGAACAGGCAGGGCTCTCCGAGGTGCCTGTCCTAGTCCGAGATGATCTTTCCTCGAACGATGTGCTTGAGCTACAGCTCATCGAAAATCTCCAGCGCCGGGAGCTCGATGTCCTCGAGGAGGCTGAGTCGTATGCCGCCCTGCTCGAGCTGGAGGATGCCGGGGTGAAGCGGCACTCGATGGAGTCTCTGGCCTCCGCAATTTCCAAGAGCATTCACTACATCCGCGAGCGGCTCAACCTGATGCATCTTCCCGAGGCAGCCAAGGAATCGCTTCGCTCGGGAGAGCTCTCGTTCTCAGTAGCTCGTTTGATCGCGGTGATCCCGTCGGTTTCGCTGCGTGAAAAGGCGCTTAATGAGGTTCTTCATCCAACCTATGAGGAGGAGCCTTTGACTGCCCGCAAGGCGGCCTCATGGATTCGTGAGCATTTTATGATCAAGATGAATAAAGTTCCTTTCGACCGGGCGTCTGCGGATCTCGTGCCCGTCGAACACGATCCGATGGGGCAACGGGTGAAAGGCGGGGCGTGCGCGGATTGCCCTTGGCTTTCTGGAAATCTGCGTACTCTCTCGGAAGATCATCCTTCCGGTGGTAATCCCGATCTCTGCATGCACCCGGGCTGCTATTCCGAGAAGCTGGAAGCCTCCTGGCAAGAGACTTGCGCTGAGGCGCTCAAGGCTGGAAAGCGTGTGCTCTCGGACAAGGAATCGGAAGCTGAAATCTCTCCCTATGAATCGGGGCTAGCCTGGAACTCAAAGTATATCTTACTCGCGGATAAGGTGGCTGCCCAGGAGCTGGCGGAATCATCCGAGAAGCCTCCGACCTGGAAGAAACTGCTCGCCAATGTTTCCGTAAAACCGGAGATCGTGGTGCTGCGAGATCGGAATCACAGGCCGCTGGAGTGTGTGCTCAAGCGGGAGGCTCTCGCAGCGATCAAGCTGGAGGCTGAAAAATCGGGAGAGCCATCACCGCTGAAAGGCCGCAGCCAGCAAGGATCTGAGGAGAAATCGCAAAAGGAGCAATCGCGTGCCGAAGAGAAGCTGGAAAGCAAAATTGCCAAGCAGACGCTCCATGCCGGTATCCGCGCGCTGGTCGATCTCTTCGCCTCCGAAAAAGCTCCTCATGATGCCGTCCTCTGGCCTCGTGTTTTCGATGCGGTTCTTTCGCTGGCTGATGGTTCCTTGATCCAAGAATATCTGGGAGTTTCCGATCCTGAGGATTTCGATGATGAAAGAGCCGTCCGCGATGCCTTGATGGGTTATCCCGTGGGTAAAGCTCGTGAGGCTCTCGCACCGTATGTGCTCCTGCTTCCGATCCTTGCCCGGTATGGACCACAATCCGAACTCCGCGAGGGGAATGTGCCGAATGATTTTTGCAAGCTCTTGGAGTCGTTCGGTATCGATATGAGTTCGATCTCCGAAACGGTTCAGGAAGCTCATGCCGGTGAGGCCAAGGAACTCAAAAAAGCAGCCAAGCTGTCCCGCAAAAAACAGGCTGAAAAAGAGGAAGAGGAGGCCGTCGCTGTCTGAGTCACCACTTTAGGGGGTCGAGTGATCCCCGCTCGCGCGGCACGGGTTGTTTTCATCATGCCGCTGACAGTCGGGAAAGACCGGCATTTAAACAAAAAACCCTTAAAACTATGACACCTGAAGAAGACCTCACTACGACAAAAACCGAAATCGTTGCGTTGATCGAAAAACTGCCACTCGAGACGCTCAAGACAATCCGGAAGTTCGCTATTCATGAACTGTCCTCCTTGAACGTGGTTTATCTCGAATCGGAGAGCCGCATAAGAACCATTTGGGATCATTTAACGAATTCCATACTTAAGGGAGAACATCAGATCGTGACAGATGTGCATGAGTTTCTTTTGAGCAGAAAGCCATCAACTGTAGCACCTGAAGTGACGCCGGAGGCGACGTCTGAAGTGAAGCCTGAGGCGACACCTGTCGCTGTGGAGGTTGTACAGGATTCGGTTTCGACAGTCACCAAGGATATCACCCATGAGGTGACGCTTTCGGTAGTTGCTCCTGCCGGGGCCTAAGTACCTTTCCTTGGGATCCTCTTTGCCGAGGGGATCCCGAGGAATCATTTGCCTACACTCCGATGGGAAAAACATATCGATGCGAGAATGTGGTTCAGCTTGCCTTTGCAGTGCTGCTGCAGGCGGTGAAAGACTACGTGAAACTGCGCGAACTTGGAATCGTGAAGGGCACGGAGATCGCAGAATGGCGATTCTACCGGAAATACTCTAACGGGGCTCCTAATCATCCGCTGAATTTCCACGACGCCTCCGATGTCCGTTCACTGATTTATTTCCTCAGGGAGCGTCCGCTCGATGATTATTGCGCCTATCTCGGGTTTCCCCCATGCCGTCTGCGAGCTGCCATCGGTATCGTTCCCGGAAAATCTAAATTGCTGAAGTTGGATGATATCGAGCATCTGGAAGCACAAGCCACCGGACGTCGGTATGCGGAAAATTTCGGCGTGCGCTATCAAGAAAAAAAACCATCGAAGAATGGGAGAAAAAAATGAGCACGCAAAGAGCTTTAGTTATTTTCCACTCGGACTTAGTCGAGGCGATCCGTCAATGGAGGCAGGAATCTGAAAAGCATCCTAATCAGTTTCTAATCTCGGAACACTATCGGCAAATCTCTTGCGAAGTCTATGCAGAGCAAGTGGCAAGTTATCTGATTGAAAAAATAGATGCAATCAACGAGGTGATGTTAAAGCGTTTTTCAGAATGTGAGGGAGTGGCGTGATGGGACCTTTTTTCAATTACATTATCATGCGGCTCTACCTCGTGAATGCTTGCTGGTGGGGTGCCCGTGGAAGGCTGGCAGATACTGTTTATTTCTAGAAGAATTTTTTGGAAACGGAAGAAAAGTAAAACACGGATTATTATAATTATGAAAAAAATAACAAAAAAACAAAGAATAATCACAGAACTGGCTGCTCGCGAAATATGGCGCCGTCATTATCTTGCTGCCGTCACAGGGCTGGCTGCAAATCCTGAATTATGGCAGCGATATACAAATGGAGATCATACTAAGTATGCAGATAAGATTAGTAGTATAGCACTATATTTAGCGGATACAGGTAACATTTGTGACGACGCATTCAGGGATGGTAATTTTCCTAGTCTTCCGGACGAAGAAGTTATTGCTCGAGGAAAATTCGATTACGGAACTATCGAAGTCACAGAAGGCGATGAGTGAAAAGCTCTCCCTCTACGAACGGGCTCAAAAGTATGTGTCCAAAATGGATGCGGCTGTCTCCGGATCGGGTGGCCATGATGCCACCTTTGCCGTGGCTAAGGCTCTCGTGGATTGTTTTGCTCTCTCCAAGGAGGAGGCACTCTCGATCCTGCGA
>Ga0208617_1000023_pt1 | contig 72455 bp, 77 predicted proteins | sample CryBogCBE06Nov07_FD_184581 | JGI IMG/M metagenome (GOLD analysis project Ga0208617, IMG submission 184581) | Freshwater microbial communities from Crystal Bog, Wisconsin, USA - CBE06Nov07 (SPAdes) (version 2) | ecosystem: Environmental > Aquatic > Freshwater > Lake | place: Crystal Bog...
TGCTGAAGGCCCTGCCATCCTCCGATGCAAAGCCTGCTGATCCGGCCAAACCATAAAACCCAAGCAGTCTGGACAAAAACAATGGCTCATGACGCCCCGCTTTCGCCGCTTGCTCCCCCATCATACCCTGATCTCCCGCAGATTGACGGGGTGAGCTTCGCCGCAGGTGAGGGCGGCATCCGCTATAAAGGCCGCACCGACGTCATGATGGCCCTGATGAATGAGGGCACGACGGTTGCCGGTGTCTTTACCCGGTCCAAATGTCCCTCGGCCCCGGTGGACTGGTGCCGCAAAAACCTCTCCGGCGGTGCGGCGCGGGTTCTGGTGGTCAATTCCGGCAATGCCAATGCCTTTACCGGCGCAAAGGGCGTGGCCAGTGTTGAACTGACCGCAGAGATTGCCGCCAAAGCCACACGTGCCAAAGCCTCGGAGATTTTTCTGGCTTCGACCGGCGTCATTGGCGAACCGCTGGATGCCCATAAATTCAACGGAATTCTCGACGATCTGGCCGCCAAAGCCACACCGGACGCCATGATGGATGCGGCCCGCGCCATTATGACAACCGACACCTATCCGAAAATTGCCACGGCCACCGCCAAAATTGACGGCGTCAGCGTCACCATCAATGGCATGGCCAAGGGCGCAGGCATGATTGCCCCCGATATGGCGACCATGCTCTCTTTCATTTTCACCGATGCACCGATTGCCGCCCCGGCCCTGCAGGCCATGCTGTCCAAAGGCGTGCAAGGCAGTTTCAACTCCATCACTGTCGATTCGGACACATCCACATCCGATACACTGATGCTGTTTGCCACCGGCACAGCGCAAAAGCGCGGTTGCCCGCAGATCAGCACAGCCAGCGACCCGCGCCTCAACAGTTTCAAGAAAGCTCTGAACCGCGTGCTGCTGAATCTGGCGCATCAGGTGGTGCGGGATGGCGAGGGCGCCCGCAAATTCATCGAAATTCAGGTGGAAGGCGCAAGCTCTGCTGCCGCTGCCAAGAAAATCGGCCTCTCGATCGCCAATTCACCGCTGGTGAAAACCGCCATTGCCGGTGAAGATGCCAACTGGGGCCGCGTGGTCATGGCGGTGGGCAAGGCCGGTGAAAAGGCCGAGCGCGACAAGCTCTCCATTTTCTTTGGCGGTATGCGCGTGGCGCATCTTGGCCTGCGCGATCCTTCCTATGATGAAACCGTCATTTCCAATTATATGCGCGGCGACCATATTGTGCTCAAAGTGGAACTGGGCATTGGCCGGGGCAAGGCCAGTGTCTGGACCTGTGACCTGACTAAAGATTACGTCGCCATCAATGGCGATTACAGATCCTGACCATGAAGCTGCTTCTTGTTGTCGCCTGTGCGCTTATTGATGCTGACAAGCGCATTCTCATTGCCCAGCGCCCGCACGGAAAGGCGCTGGCCGGTCTCTGGGAATTTCCGGGTGGAAAAATCGACCCGCAGGAACGTCCCGAACAGGCCCTTATCCGCGAGCTGCATGAAGAGCTGGGCATTGTGGTCAAAGAGCCCTGCCTGGCACCGCTGACCTTTGCCAGCTATGCCTATCCGGATTTTCACCTGCTCATGCCATTATACATCTGCCGCCGGTGGGAAGGGCTTGTGCAGCCGCGCGAGAATCAGGCCATTAAATGGGTGATGGCGCGCGAGCTGCGCAGCTATGCCATGCCCCCGGCTGACGAGCCGCTGATTCCCGCGCTCATTGAGCTACTGGCTTAAGGGGCAGTCCTTCTGCACCTTCTCCCAGGCCTGCGCCAGACCGGTGAGAGAATAGCTGTCAGTTGTGACATTGCCCTTGATGGACGGCGCCTTGACAACCAGCTTGGCCCCTTTGCGCAGGGTTTCCATCATGGCCACTTCCTCCGCCGGATTTTTCAGCCAGGCATAGGTGCCTTTCAGCACGAGGTCATAATGAGTGGGGCCGATTTCAGCCACGGCATTGGTGGCATTTTCCTTCACCGGAAAGCCCATATCCAGCGAAATTTCATTTTTAACGCCATTGGCTGGGCGGCGGGAAATGAACATGAAGGCCGGATTGCGCTGCAATGTGGTGGGCTGGCGGTCTTTGGGCTGGCTCAGCGCATAACAGACCTTCACCTTGCCTGTTGTTGACTGATAGGCGCCCCAGTCCCCATAGGTGCCCACCAGCAAAGGCTTGTCGCCCTTGGCCTCGGTGGATTCTACAGGTTTGGCCGCAGGTTTTGTGGCAGCCTTGCCGGCAACAGCTTTGGTGACCGCAGGTGTGGTCGCCACTTTGGTGGCCGCAGGTTTGGCCGCCACTTTTGCCGCAGGTTTGGCGGCTGTCTTGGGCGCTGTTTTGGCCCCTGCCTTGGCGGTGGATTTGGCGGCAGGTTTAGCCGGCGTTTTTGCGTGGGCTTTGGCTTTGGCCTTTTTGGCCGCGATCACATCTGCATCATCCGAACTATTGGCCGGCGTTTGCTGCGCCAATGCCGGCAGCGCGCAGGCAAGACCGATCACAATCAGGCTGGCGGAAAAAACAGAAGAAGAAAAACGAATCATGAGCTGAGCCTAAATCGCGAACTGTTGGGACATCTTTAGCGTGTTCATATCAAGGATCAACATTCAATTACGACAAATTTCAGTCCGGCTGCCGCAGGGGCAAAAGGTCTGTGTGTAACTTTAACCTGATTTTCAAAAAAATGAAAATCCTTGATCATTTACCGCCGGTTTAAGTTTGCTTGTAGGCCAGTTCAGATTAAAAGGGGGATGAACTATGTTTCTGAGCGCTTCGCGCCAATAGGACCTATGTGCAGTCGGCAAATATAACCGTTTTGGAGCAAAATGAATTGATTCTGGCTGTGGCGCAGCGCCGCGACCGGGAGGCCTTTACTTGCCTGTTTGACTATTTCGCACCGCGTCTGATCTCCTATCTGCAACGTCTGGGCTCGGATATGGCACTGGCGGAAGAAATCACACAGGATGTGATGCGTGCCCTCTGGCTGAAAGCCGGGCAGTTCGACCCCGCCAAATCCTCCGCCTCGACATGGCTTTACCGCATCGCCCGCAACCGCCGCATTGACGGGCTGCGCCGCAATAAAATGGATTTTGTCGATCCGCAGGATTATGTATTTGATCAGGAAAGTGATGCCCCCTCCCAGGAGCATATTCTGGACGGCTGGCAGCGCGAGCAGCTGATGCAGCAGGCCTTGGTCGCTCTGACACAGGACCAGCGTGATCTGATCAACCTCGCCTTTTACGAAGACCTTTCTCATGCGCAGATTGCCGAAAAAACCGGATTGCCGCTCGGCACGGTCAAATCCCGCATCCGTCTGGCCTTTACCAAGCTGCGCCGGGCGCTGGAAGAGCTGGGGTTGAGCGAATAAACGCGCCTGCGTCACTCTTACCCCTTGCATTTGAGCGGCTCCCCCACCATTAATAGACCATCCGAGGGGAGCCGATAGGCTGAGAGGTGGCATGCCACGACCCTTGCACCTGATCTGGGTCATGCCAGCGGAGGAACGGGATAAAGCGGCTCTCCCGCCTTTTGCATAATTTTGCCGCGCGGAATGCCCATGACCGACACTGTTGATGCCAACTCATGCGCCGCCCCATGCTGATCCGTGTTCTGGGCGCGGGTGTCGCGGGCCTCACCGCCGCTTATGAATGTGTCCGCCGCGGCGCAACTGTCGAAATCATCGACCGGCTGGGCGCGCCTGCGCAGGGCTGCTCCAAATATGCGGGCGGAATGCTCGCCCCCTGGTGCGAGCTGGAAAGCGCCGAACCGCTGGTGGAGACACTCGGTCTTGAATCGATGCACTTCTGGCAAAACCATTTCACCGATGTGCCGCGTCAGGGCTCGCTGGTGGTGGCGCAGCCGCGCGACTTGCCCGATTTAAAACGCTTTTCCCGCCGCACTCACGGCTTTGACTGGATTGACGCGGCAAAAATAGCTGAACTTGAACCCGACCTCGCCGGTCGTTTCGACTCGGCGCTGTATTTTGCACAGGAATCGCATCTGAATCCGCGTCTGATTCTGGCGGAACTGGCCCAGAGGCTGGCGCAGGATTTTGCGGTGACCTTCCATTTCAATACCGACGCCGCAGAGATTGAAAACACCGCTGATTATACCATCGACTGCCGTGGTCTGGCCGCGCGCGACGAATTGCCGGATCTGCGCCCTGTCAAAGGCGAAATGCTGCTGCTGCGCAGCAGCGAGGTCAAGCTGTCACGCCCGGTGCGGATGCTGCATCCGCGCATTCCGGTCTATATTGTGCCGCGCGCCGACGCTATTTTCATGGTGGGCGCCACTATGGTTGAAAACAATGAGCGCGGGCGTGTCACCGCACGCGGTATCGGCGAATTGCTCAATGCCGCCTATGCGCTGCATCCGGCCTTTGGCGAGGCTGAAATTGTTGAACTGGGGGCCGATCTGCGGCCCGCTTTTGCCGATCATCTGCCAAGGTTGCGCAAACGCGGCACCACACTCTATATCAATGGTCTGTATCGGCACGGATTTTTGCTGGCGCCCGCATTGGCGGCGCGGGCGGCGGCGGTTATTTTTGAGGGCAAGGTTTTTCCCGAGGTGATGGATGAGACTTGAGATCAATGGTGAATGGCAGGAGACAGAGGCAAGCACCCTTGCCGAACTGCTGACCCAGCTGGATTATGGTGATGCACCCGTCGCCACCGCCCGCAATGGCGCTTTTGTGCGCAAGCAGGACCGCGCCGCAACCGCGCTGCATCCTGACGATAAAATTGAAATTCTTGTGCCCAGACAAGGCGGATAAGGCCACAAGGCGAATGATAGAACAAGGCGGAGATATGGATCATTTAGAGCTTTATGGCGTGGGCCTGTCCTCGCGCCTGATGCTGGGCACGGCGCAATATCCCTCGCCTGCCCTGCTGGCCGAAAGCATCAAGGTCAGCGGCACCCAGATTGTCACCGTATCGCTGCGCCGCGAATCAGGCGGCGGACGCGCGGGGCAGGACTTCTGGTCGCTGGTCAAAAGCCAGAATGTGCGGGTTCTGCCCAATACGGCAGGCTGCCACACCGTCAAGGAGGTCGTCACCACCGCGCAGATGGCGCGCGAGGTGTTTGACACCAACTGGATCAAGCTGGAGGTGATCGGCGAGGAGGACACGCTCCAGCCCGATGTGTTCGCGCTGGTGGAGGCCGCCAACATTCTGAGTAAGGACGATTTTGAGGTGTTTCCTTACACAACCGAAGACCTTGTGGTGGCGGAAAAGCTGCTGCGCGCCGGTTGTGAGGTTCTGATGCCCTGGGGCGCGCCGATTGGCTCGGGCCGCGGCCTGAACAATCCTTATGGCCTGCGCGCCATGCGGGCGCATTTTCCCAATATTCCGCTGATTGTCGATGCCGGACTTGGCGCGCCCTCCCATGCCGCGCAGGCTATGGAAATGGGCTATGATGGCATTTTGCTCAATACGGCAGTGGCCAAAGCCGGAAATCCACCCAAAATGGCCCGCGCCTTTGCACAGGCCATCGAGGCCGGACGCAGCGCCTTTCTCGCCGATATGATCGAGGCCCGCGATATGGCCGCCCCCTCCACGCCGGTCATTGGCCGCGCCTTTACCTGAAGACATTCCATGCTTGATCCGTTTTATCTGATTGTCGATTCATGCCAATGGCTGCAACGCCTGCTGCCTTTGGGCGTCAAACTGGTGCAGCTTCGCGCCAAAGACCTGAGCGACGCCGAAGCACGCACAGAGATTGCGCAGGCCAAGGCACTGTGCGCGCAGCATGGCGCGCAGCTTGTGGTCAATGATTATTGGCAGGCCGCGCTGGATCTGGGCTGCGATTATGTGCATCTGGGGCAGGAAGACCTTGAGACCGCCGATGTTGCAGCACTGAAAAAAGCCGGTATCCGGCTGGGCCTCTCCACCCACAATGAGGCGGAGCTGGCCCGCGCCCTTGAATGTGCGCCTGATTATATTGCGCTGGGGCCGATTTACCCGACCATTTTGAAGAAAATGCCCTGGGCACCGCAGGGGCTTGAAAAAATCACCCTGTGGAAGCACAAAATCGGCACCATCCCGCTGGTAGCCATTGGCGGCTTCACCATTGAGCGCGCCAGCGGCGCGTTTCAGGCCGGCGCGGACAGCGTGGCCGTTGTCACCGATGTGACCCTGAATGCCGACCCGGAACAGCGGGTGCGGGACTGGCTGCGTTTGAGAATTGACTCGCCGCCCTTAAAACACTAAAGACATTGCAGTTCTCTTTGGAGAGCTGATTTCGCCACGCTTCGGGCCTTCGGGTTCAGTGGCACACGTCCGACAGCATCAAGCCTTTGGCCTGACGTTCTCGGGCGCTTTTTGTTATGTTTTCGCGCAAGCGACACCAGAGGATGCGCCCATGTTTGAGAGCCTCAGTTCCAAGCTCTCCAATATTTTTGACTCACTCACCCGGCGCGGCGCGCTGAGCGAGGAGGATGTCAATGTCGCCATGCGCGAAGTGCGTCGCGCCCTGCTGGAGGCCGATGTCGCGCTGGATGTGGTGCGCAGCTTCATTGACAAGGTGAAGGAAAAAGCCGTCGGCGCCAATGTCATCAAATCGGTGACGCCGGGCCAGATGGTGATTAAAATCGTCAATGACGTGCTGGTGGAGACCCTTGGCTCCGACGCCGACCCGATCAATTTGGACGCTGCCGCGCCGGTTGCCATTATGATGGTGGGTTTGCAGGGCGCGGGTAAAACCACCACCACCGCCAAAATTGCCAAACGCCTGACCGAGCGCATGAAGCGCAAGGTGCTGATGGCCTCGCTCGACGTCAAGCGCCCTGCCGCGCAGGAGCAGCTTGCCGTGCTGGGCCGCCAGATCGGCATTGACACATTGCCGATTGTGGCGGGCCAGACACCGGTGCAGATTGCCAGGCGCGCCGAAGAGGTGGCCCGCTTGCAGGGCTATGACGTGGTTTTGCTCGACACCGCAGGGCGCACCCATATTGACGAGCCGCTGATGGCCGAAATGGCCGAGATCAAATCCGCCGCCCGCCCGCATGAAATTCTGCTGGTGGCCGATGCACTGACCGGTCAGGATGCGGTGAATCTGGCACGCAGCTTTAATGAGCGCGTCGGCATTACCGGCCTTGTGCTCACCCGTGTGGATGGCGACGGGCGTGGCGGCGCGGCGCTTTCGATGCGCGCGGTCACCGGCAAGCCGATCAAGCTGATCGGCATGGGTGAAAAGGTTGATGATCTCGACGATTTTCATCCCGTGCGCATTGCCAACCGCATTCTGGGCATGGGCGACATTGTCAGCCTTGTGGAAAAGGCGGCCCAGACCATTGATGCCGAACAGGCCATGCAAATTGCCGAACGGATGAAAAAGGGCAAGTTCGATCTGGCCGATATGGCGGCACAGCTTGAACAGGTCGAGAAAATGGGCGGGCTGGGCTCGCTGATGGGCATGTTGCCCGGCATGGGCAAGATGAAAGAGCAGCTTGCCGGCAAAATGGATGACCGGATCATCAAGCGCCAGCGCGCGATCATCCTCTCCATGACGCCGAAAGAGCGCCGCAACCCTGATCTTCTGAAAGCCTCGCGCAAGAAGCGCATTGCGGCAGGGTCCGGCTCCACGGTTGAGGAGGTCAACAAGCTCCTGAAGCAGCATCGCGGCATGGCCGACATGATGAAACAAATGGGCTCGGCTGGCGGCAAGGGTGCCATTGGCAAAATGGCCTCGATGTTCGGTCTGGGCGGCGGTGGCGGCATGATGGGCGGTATGCCTTCACCAGAGCAAATGGCCGCGCTGCAAAAGCAGATGCCCAATCTGCCGAAATTGCCCGAACAACCGCCTGCCGAGCTTTTTGCCAAACCGGCAGGCAAACTGCCAGGGTTGGGTGGCCTGCCCGGTTTGGGGGGCTTTAATCCGTTTGGAAAGAAAAAATAGAATTCCTCTCCCCGTCACTGGGGGGAAGGTGGCCGAAGGCCGGTTGAGGGGCCGGGGTCATTCGCAGGTTCATATGTCCAGCCCCTCGCTCCATCCCTTGACCCATATTCGGGCAAGGGCGTTTTAAGATAAGGAAAACACTATGTCATTGAAGATTCGTTTGTCGCGCGGTGGTGCCAAGAAGCGTCCGTTTTACCGCATCATCATTGCGGACTCGCGTATGCCGCGCGATGGCCGCTTTATCGAGCGTATCGGCACATTCGACCCGCTGAAAAAGAAGGACGATGCGGCCCGCGTGGTTCTCGACATTGAAAAAGCCAAGGAATGGATGGCCAAGGGCGCACAGCCGACCGACCGCGTGCTGCGTTTGCTGGACGGTCTGGGTGTTGTCAGCCGCGCGGCCACCAACAATCCGGAAAAGGCCAAGCCCAAGAAGAAGGCACAGGAACGTGCCACTGCTGCCGCTGCTGCGGCTGAAAAGCTGGCGGCGGCTGCCGCTGCCGCTTCGGCTGAGTAAATAAAATATCTCTCTCCCCTCACCCTGAGGTTCTCGAAGGGTGCGGGGAGAAACCCTTTAAAACTGCTCATCCTTCGCACTTCAGAATGAAGGATGTGCCGCACTTCGCGCCCCTGTCTTGAATGAGAGCCGTTTTGAATGCCGGACACACTGAAACCTGATCTCGTGCTTGTCGGCATTTTTGGGGCGGCGCATGGTGTGCGCGGCGAAATCCGGCTGAAATCCTATACGCAGGACCCTGCCGCCATTGGCGATTATGGCCCCCTCACCAGCAAAACCGGCCAGATTTTTGAGCTTCTCACCCTGCGGCCTGTCAAAGACGACATGCTTGTCGCCCGCATCAAAGGAATAACAGACCGCAACGGCGCGGAAGCGCTGACCAATACCGAACTTTATGTGCCGCGCAGCCAGTTGCCGCCACCCGACGCGGATGAATTTTATTATTCCGATCTGATCGGTCTGCGGGCTGAAACATCGGAGGGCGTGGTGCTGGGCCATGTCCGCTCTGTCGAAAATTACGGCGCGGGTGATATTATCGAAATTGCACCCGAAACCGGCGACACGCTGCTTCTGCCCTTCACCAAGGCGGTGGTGCCGAAGGTGGACCTGGCCCATCAGCGGATCATTGTTGAGTTGCCGGACGAAATTGACGCCGAACAGGCCGAATGATGTCCTTTCAGGCGACCGTTCTCACCCTTTATCCCGAGATGTTTCCCGGCCCGCTGGCCGTTTCGCTGGCGGGCGATGCCTTGCAGCGTGGGCTTTGGGGGCTGGAGGCGCGCAATATCCGTGATCATGGCTTGGGGCGTCACCGCACGGTGGATGACACACCCGCAGGCGGCGGGCCGGGCATGGTCATCCGCGCGGATGTGCTGGCGGCCAGCCTTGACGACTTAGCCCCCGACACCCGCCCGCGCCTGCTGCTCAGCCCGCGCGGTAAGCCGCTGCACCAGAGCGATGTGCGGCGCTGGAGCGCCGGCCCCGGCCTTGTGCTGGTGTGCGGACGCTTTGAGGGGGTGGACGAGCGCGTGATTGAAGCGCGCGGCCTCACTGAAGTGTCGATCGGCGATTATGTGCTCTCAGGCGGGGAAATGGCCGCCTTCATTATGCTGGACGCTTGCGTGCGGCTCATTCCCGGTGTCATGGGCAAGGAAGTTTCGGGCACAGAGGAAAGCCATGAGAATGGCCTGCTCGAATATCCGCAATACACCCGGCCAAGAGAATGGGAAGGGCGGGCCATTCCCGACATTCTGCTCTCCGGCGACCATGCCAAAATCGCCGCATGGCGGCATGAACAGGCCGAAGCGCTCACACGCGCGCGCAGGCCCGATATGCTGCAAAAGAAATAAAAAGTATGAATAAGCCATACCCAATGGTATGATTTTGCTGAAAGGAACAGACCGATGTCCAAAACAGCGAAACGCACTTTCAGCCTGCCACAAGAACATGCAGCCTTTATTGACGCTCTCGTTTCGTCCGGTTCCTATGCTTCAGGAAGTCAGGTTGTGCGGGCCGGACTCCGTGCCTTGCAGGAACGCGATGCAGCGGTTGAGCGCTGGCTGCAAAATGAGGTTGTCCCCACCTTTGATGCGATGAAGGCTCATCCGAACCAAGCCATTGCCGCCGAAGATGTTTTTGCAGAAATACGGGCACGCCATGTCCAACGTGTGAAACACACCGAATGAAAATACGTGCTGTTGCCTTTTCGCCCAAGGCGCGGAACGATCTTATGCAGCTTTATGACTGGATTGCCGATGCCGCCGGAGCACATGTTGCCATAGCCTATATTGAGAGGCTTGAGGCCTATTGTCTGGGTCTTGCTGTTGCATCCGAAAGGGGCACGCGCCGTGATGATCTTCGCACTGGTTTACGCATTTTGGGGTTTGAAAAGCGGGTGACCATCGCTTTTCTGGTCAATGCGCATGATGTCCTTATCCTACGTCTCTTTTATGGCGGACAGTCTTGGGAGGCTTTGCCATTATGAGGACGAAAAAATAACGACCCTCTCGACAAACGCCGCCCCCTCGTGTATGCACCACGCTCAACTCACAACAAGCGTTCCGAAAACGCTGGCACAAGCCAAACGGAGAGACCATGAATATTATTGAAATCCTCGAAGCCGAACAGGCCGCCAAACTGGCCGCCACCCGCACAACCCCTGATTTCCAGCCCGGTGACACCATCATCGTCAATGTGAAGGTGAAGGAAGGCGAGCGCGTGCGCGTGCAGGCCTATGAAGGCGTGTGCATCGCCCGCAATGGCGGTGGCCTGAACGAGAGCTTCACTGTCCGCAAGATTTCTTATGGTGAAGGCGTGGAACGCGTGTTCCCGATCTTCTCCCCCAATATTGAATCGATCAAGGTTGTGCGCCGTGGTGCTGTGCGCCGCGCCAAGCTCTATTATCTGCGTGATCGCCGCGGCAAATCGGCACGTATTGCCGAGCGCGCGGAGTCCGCTGGCGATAAGGCCGCCCGTATCGAGGCGAAAAAGGCGGCCAAGGCTGCAAAATAAGCGGCAGAGCTGCTTTGAAGTTTTTTGCGGCGCGCCTTCGGGTGCGCCGTTTGTGTTTGATGCTCTATTTTGGTTATGCTATACACATATAATGTGCGAAATATGTGATCTCATATTTTTCGCACTTTGAAAAAGGGTATGTCACATGGCTAAAGTTCGTATGCATATTGAAATGAGCAAAGACCTTGATGACGAATTGGAAGCTCTTGCCCGCTCCGAAGGCGTAACCAAAAGCGAAATGTTCCGGCGCGGAATTTCGGTTATCAAAGCCTTTAAAGAACAGGCGAAACGTGGGCGCACCCATCTTGGCTTTGTCGAAGATAGCACAAAGCTGGATGCGGAAATGCTGGGCATTTTGAACAATACCAAGGCCGCCTGAGCTTTAGCCGTAAAAACAGGGGCATTTTGATGGCTGAAAAGATTGAGTCTTCCGACATCGTCGCAAAAGACAATCTTGAGGCCACACCAGAACAAAAACACCGCCATACAACCGCCTTTGTTAAGTTATGGGCAGCTATTGTTTTGGTGGTTACAGGATCCATTCTCGCTGTTTGTGTTCTCTTCAGCACATCGCCAGGTTTGGATAATTTTCGCCAAAACGCTTGGACTCTCCTCACAGTTATCGTGAGCAGTGCTCTGGGCTATCTCTATGGCACACGCGAACGGGATTAAACTCTGCCTTCATGAACAAAGTCATTTACGATACAGACCCCGGCATTGATGATGCCATGGCCCTGCTGTTTCTGCATTATGCGCCGCAGGTTAAGCTGGTGGGCATCACCACCGTCATGGGCAATGCGCCGATTGAGATCACCACCCGCAATGCGCTGTTTTTAAAACAGAAATTCAATATTGCCTGCCCGGTGGCGCAGGGCGCGCGCTTTCCGCTGATGGGGGCTTTTCACCCCGCCCCTGTTCATATTCATGGCGCGGACGGGCTGGGCAATATTGCCCTGCCGGAGGTGGTGGAGGGCGAGCTTGACCCGCGCCCGGCGCATCGCTTCATCATTGATATGGTCAAGGCGCATCCGCATGAAATTTCGATTGTCGCCGTGGGCCGCATGACCAATCTGGCGCTGGCGCTGCGCGAGGCCCCCGAAATTGCCGGGCTTGTGAAACAGGTCGTGCTTATGGGTGGCGGTTTTGGCTTTCATGGCCATTTGGGCAATATCACCCCTGCCGCCGAGGCCAATATTCATGGTGACCCGCTGGCCGCCGATGAAATTTTCGGGGCCAACTGGCCGCTCACCGTTGTCGGGCTGGACGTGACCGTCGAAACCATGATGGATCAGGCCTATTTGCAGGATCTGCACGTGCAGGCGGGCATGGCAGGCGAATTTATCTGGGATATTTCAAGGCTTTATGAGGAGTTTTACACATCCATCGGCATCAATGGCATTTGCGTGCATGATTCCTCGGCGGTGGCCTATCTGATTGCGCCCGAATTGTTCGAAACCCGCAGCGGCCCGATCCGCGTGGTCATGGAGGGCATTGCCTATGGCCAGACCATTCAGAAGGCCGACAGGCGCGGCCACCCGCCCGGCGCTTGGGACAACCGCCCCTCGCATAAAATCTGCATTGACGTGCAGCGCGAAGCCTTTTTAAATCTTTATCGCGACACGATTATGGCTGGGGCAAGGGCTGAGGCTCTGGCGCTGTGAGGTGAATTATGGCACTCGAACTTCGACCAAACTGCGAATATTGCGATAAAGACCTGCCGCCTGACGCGATGGACGCCCGAATCTGCACCTATGAATGCACATTTTGCGCCGATTGTGTGGAGAACCATTTGCACAATGTTTGCCCGAATTGCGGTGGCGGCTTCGAAAAACGGCCAATACGGCCCAGCCGTGAGTGGCGCAACGGGCTTTCAACGCACCATCAACCCCCCTCAACGCGGCGGATGTATCTCTCTTACTCAAAAGAAAATATCGCCGCCCATTCTGATAAAATCAAAGACATCCCGCCCCAGAAACGCTGAGCCTTTCGAAGTGTGAGGGGCAAGGGCGCAGAGAAGTGGTGTGCAGCTTTCTATTTATCTTCATCTTTCTTACCTTCGTCCTTCGACAAGCTCAGGACGAAGAGCGAGAAGGATTACATTGCTTTGAATTTAAAATAATAATTGAGTTCTTAAGAAGTCAATTTTAAAGTGAATTTTGTCTTGGCGTGCTTATTTACTAGAACAAAATCAGCGCATGATTCTATCGCCTCAATGACCTTTTTATTAGGATGTCCGTATCCATTGCATCCAGCAGAAGCAACTCCGCAGATCAAATTCGGCATTCTATCAAGTAGTTCTTGATGAAAATTTTTAGCAGAACCATGATGCGGAACAACAAAGACGATTATATTTTCAAGCAACTTTTCATAAAATGTAAGAAAGGCGGTTCGCCGCTGCGGTGATGAAAGATCCGTATCACCAGTGCAAAGCCATCCAGAAATCTCATCTTTAGATTTGCCATTTCGTAAATATATACCTTGATAGTAATTAAATCTTGCGTACCATCGTGTATCTTTTGATATTCCTCCTGAATATAGACTCATGGTAACTTCGTTTTGGTCATTCCATAGTTTCTTGTAGGCTTTTCGCAGTGCCTTATAAAATAGGTGCATAGCTTCGCGTTTATCTTTAAGGACTGTCGTCTTTATTATCTTTTTGAAGGAATCTATTGGATCTTGATTCAGAAAAATCTCGATTAATGCAGTCTGAAAAGCAGATGTTTGGTTTGGGTCTATCGGATGAACTTGAGGAATAAAGACCCAATCCGCGATATCACCATTCTGATTAGCCAAAGTTATATAAGCATTTGGCTCAACAGTTCTTCCACCTTTTGCCCAACCACTTTTAATTTCTTCAGGGTCTTTACTCCATTTAGGCGTTAATTCACCTCTAATATCTTCGGACGGCCGTCTGAATTCAATCTCTCCCTTGCCGCCATTTTCGTCTCTAGAACTTTTAACAAAAGTTACATTTTTCACGCCCCGCGCTGAAAACCATTTTTTGGGGTTCTCAATAAAACTACGAAAATTTTCTGTAAGTTGTCCCCTGTCTTGTTGTTCGGCAAGAATTAGGAGACGTTCATATTCAGTTAAGTAAGGCAGAACGACCTCGGTTGTATCTCTAACTCCAAGAAGCAACTCAATGCCATTGATATGGTCATTATGAAAGTGAGAAATAAAGAGCAAATCTAATGACTCTTTGCCAAGAAAATTTATCTCTCGTTTTAAACTATCTCCTTGCTTGGAGCCGCAATCGTAAACCCAACGGATTGTTTCTTTATTAAAGCTAACGCTGCCAGCACATAATCCGCCTTGGCCGACAGGATGTTGGGTAATTTTTGCTTCAGCCATAATGGATAACCTTGTCTTAATTTTAGAAAACATAAAAATATTAGACTATATCATTTTAAAGTCAAAAAAATTCCCGCCCCAGAAACGCTGAGCCTTTCGCTTGGAATTTTGACAAAATTGCAGTATAGAACAGCCCGATTGCAAACGCAGACGTTAGGTTGACAATGACCAAGGCACGCACACTTTACGATAAAATCTGGGATGATCATGTGGTTGAAACGCAGGAGGATGGCACCTGCCTGATTTATATTGACCGCCATCTCGTGCATGAGGTCACCAGCCCGCAGGCGTTTGAAGGCCTGCGCCTGACTGGGCGCAAGGTGCGCGCGCCGCAAAAAACGCTGGCCGTGGTGGACCACAACGTGCCGACCTCCGACCGTTCCAAGGGCATCGCTGACCCCGAGAGCCGCATTCAGGTTGAGCAACTGGCTGAAAATGCCCGTGAATTTGGCATTGAATATTATTCCGAGCGCGACCGCCGTCAGGGCGTTGTGCATATCATCGGGCCGGAACAAGGCTTCACGCTGCCCGGCACAACCATTGTCTGCGGCGACAGCCATACCTCGACCCATGGTGCCTTTGGTGCGCTGGCCCATGGCATCGGCACTTCGGAAGTTGAGCATGTGCTCGCCACCCAGACGCTGATTCAGGCCAAGGCCAAAAATATGCGCGTGACCGTGGACGGCAAGCTGCCCGAGGGCGTCACCGCCAAGGATATTGTGCTGGCCATCATCGGCAAAATCGGCACAGCCGGTGGCACGGGCTATGTCATTGAATATGCAGGTCAGGCTATCCGCGATTTGTCGATGGAAGGCCGCATGACAGTGTGCAACATGTCGATCGAGGGCGGTGCCCGCGCCGGTCTGATTGCGCCCGATGAAAAAGCCTATGCCTATCTGATGGGCCGCCCGAAATCCCCGAAGGGTGCCGATTGGGACAAGGCGGTGGCCTATTGGTCTCACCTGCATTCGGATGAAGGGGCGCATTTCGATGCTGAAATTCATCTCGATGCAGCCAATCTCACACCCATCGTAACCTGGGGCACCAGCCCGCAGGACGTGGCCAGCATTGACGGCACGGTTCCGCGCGCCGAGGACGCCGCCGACGAACAGAAGCGCGCCACCATCAAGCGCGCCCTTGATTATATGGGCCTCAAGGGCGGCGAGAAGATGACAGACATCAAAATTGACCGTGTGTTCATCGGCTCCTGCACCAATGGCCGCATTGAAGACCTGCGCGCCGCCGCCAAGGTGGTGGAAGGCAAGACGGTGGCGGCAACCGTCAGCGCCATGGTTGTGCCCGGCTCCGGCCTTGTGAAAGAGCAGGCCGAGGCTGAAGGTCTGGACAAGATTTTCAAGGCTGCGGGCTTTGACTGGCGCGAGCCGGGCTGCTCCATGTGTCTGGCCATGAACCCGGACAAGCTGGCACCGCATGAGCGCTGCGCCTCGACCTCCAACCGCAATTTTGAGGGCCGTCAGGGCTTCAAGGGCCGCACCCATCTGGTCTCGCCAGCCATGGCGGCAGCAGCGGCCATTGCCGGACATTTTGTGGATGTGCGTTCGCTGTAAACGTTCTGCACCGGACACTAAAAAACCCGCCAGACCGGCGGGTTTTTTAGTGCTTTAATTCTGGGTGCTGGCCGCGCTTTTAACCGGCGGCTTGGGCACATTGACCGGTTGCGGCGCATCCGGCTCACTGACAGTGACATCCGGCGTATCATCCTGACCAAAAGGAAACCATTTTTTATAAAAGGGCTTGGGCGCAACATCTTTTGCGGCCCCGTTGGCGGAAGGCTGAAACACCGAAAACAAACCCGATGATTGTGGTGCAAGCGCAGGCGCCGCAGGCTCCGCTGTGGCCACGCGCGTCACCGGTGCCTTGCCACCCTTAGCAGGCCCATTTGCTGCGGCAACAGGCGTCTGCGTTTTCGCCACCTGCTGCACAAGCGCCGGTGTTTTCACAGGCTTGCCGTTTTCATCGAGAACAATCTCGGTGGGCGATTCAGCAATGGCCTCCGGGCGGCTCATGTCCGCAACATGATTGCGGAATTCGGGATTCTGCCCGCCATCCTGATAGACCAGTTCAATCGGCTTGACACCGCTGGCCACCAGACTGGCCACCTCTTTATCGTCCTGTTCGGCCTTTTGTGCGGCGGCGGCGGCAATCTCCTCGTCCGCTTTCAGCGCAGGGCAAGGACTTGAGGCCTCCAGACGGCTGCCATCGGCGGCATGAACATCAAAGACATACCGCTTGCCGCATACACCCACCAAGGGCTCGCGCTTGCTGACCTCGAAATGGTCAGAACCTTCCTTAAGATTGCGCCAGAACGGCATATTGTGATCAAGCCGGTGTTTGGCCAGATTTTCCGCCGTCATGTGGAAGGGGAAGGACTGCATCTGGATCGCACGCTGGCCGCCGCTGAACGCCTCGCGCGCCAGCGCATAAATCTCGGCAATCTGCGCATCCGTCATGGAATAGCAGCCCGCCGAGGAGCAGATGCCATGCACCATGATCGAACCGCCGGTGCGGCCATAGGCCTGATCATAGGCATTGGGATAGCCGACATTGAAGGAGAGATAATAGGCCGAATTGGGGTTCATCTGTCCGGGGGTGATGGTGTAGAACCCTTCCGGCACCTGCCGGTCACCCTCGCGCAATTTGGGGCCGAGCTGACCCGACCAGCGGCACATGGGGAAGGTTTTCAGATAGGTATAGGTGCCATCCGGCTTTTGCTTCCAGACCTCGAATTCCGCTTCCTTTTTATAGGTGCGGATCAGCATGGGGGATTTTTGATCGACCCCCTTGGAGGACATCAGCGCCAGTGTGCTGGCCGGAATGGGACGGGTGGCCTTGCCAGCTGAGCTGAGCGTCGAATCCTCACAACCGGCAAGGCCGAAAGCTGCAACGCCGATAAGGGCAAGAAGACCGATAAGTCTGGACTGGATCATGTTTTTACTCATAGAAATGTAAGCCTTACAGAAGGGATTTCCCCCCTTGATCCTTCCCGAAGGCAGAGTCTACCTTAAACGGAAATGACGTCTTAACCAAGAACAAGATTATCGCTGTTCTTGCGGCTCTATGGTCAAAAATGTCTTAACAGATGGCTGTTTTTTATAAAATTCAGATCACCTGACCCATTTTCATGAATTTATCGGCGCGGGCGCTGCGAATTTTGGACTGCGGCATTTTGCCCAGCTCATCCAGCGCCTTGCCCAGCGCCTTACCGGTGGCGGCAATGGCGGCGGCAGGATCGCTATGGGCCCCGCCGGCAGGTTCAGGGATAATCGCATCAATAATGCCAAATTTCAGCAGATCCTGCGCGGTGATTTTCATATTGGTGGCCGCATCCTGCGCCCGGCCCGAGTCGCGCCAGAGAATGGAGGCCGAGGCCTCCGGCGAAGCCACGGTGTAAATGGAGTGTTCCAGCATCAGCACGCGGTTGCAGCTGGCAATGGCCACCGCACCGCCCGAGCCGCCTTCGCCAATGACAACGGCAATATTGGGCACATTCAGGGCCAGAGCGGCGTCGGTGGAGCGGGCAATGGCCTCAGCCTGCCCGCGCTCTTCAGCGTCAATGCCGGGAAAAGCCCCCGCCGTATCCACCAGCGAAATCACCGGCAGGCGGAAACGCTCGGCCATTTCCATCAGGCGCACGGCCTTGCGATAGCCTTCCGGCCGCGCCATGCCGAAATTATGGCGCAAGCGCGATGCGGTGTCCGACCCTTTTTCCTGACCGATGATCATCACAGACGCGCCGCGGAACAGGCCGATGCCGCCGATAATGGCCTCATCCTCAGCAAAGGTGCGGTCTCCGGCCAGCGGCGTGAAATCCTCGATCAGCGCCTGCACATAATCAGAAAAATGCGGGCGCTGCGGATGGCGCGCCACCTGTGTTTTCTGCCAGGGGGTCAAAGCCGCATAAAGATCAGCCAGCGCCCGGCTGGCCTTGGCCTGCAAGCGGGTCAACTCCTCGCCTATGGCAACACCATTGCCGGACATTGCCCGCAATTCCTCGACTTTGGCTTCGAGTTCGGCAACGGGCTTTTCAAAGTCGATATAGGAACGCATGGTGTCTTTCGCTTCATGTTCTGGAGGCGGAACCTGACGAGTTCAGCGCCGCAAGTCAAGTGATCTACCAGAGTTTGTGATATATCTGCAACTCTTACGAAGTTTCGATCGTGGATCAGTTTAAAATTGTCAGCCGATAAAAAAAGGCGCGCAATTTTCATGCGCGCCCTCAAAAAAAACCGTGCTTGAGTTTGTTATCACCCCATGCACGGTTGCCCCTGGTGGGGTCTTAGACGCGGATCGCCCTATCGGATCGAGAGCCGCTAACACTATTTATATGTGGAATTAAAGGTGTTTTGTCAAGGTTGACAGGCCAATAGACCGAAGAACCAGTGTCCGCACGAGTTTGATTTGATCGTCCGTTAAGGTTGAAAAACGATATTTTCGTTTTCCATGTATATCTTTTCCATCTCTGACAAAATTCAGACGATGAAAACCAATGGCGTAAATCATATCCCCTTTAATCCACATTTTTTCTGCGTCCCACGGCGCTGGCATACGCGGTGAAATTGAAATTTCAGCATGGAAGGGCATTTTAGGTTCCGGCGGCGTCGTGCTAAGCGCAACAACTGTGCAAAGGCCATGACGATTGGAAATTTTCGGACTCAGAACGACGACTGGCCGAATTTTGACCATTTCCGGTAGTTTAAAGTCACTGTCAAAATCACAAATTAAAATTGTTCCCATAGGCGGATGTTCTTTAATGGGCATTTCACAGTCCGCTATAAAGACTTATTTTAATGAGTCATCTCTATCGACTGAAAACAGTGATTATCATTTTGGCGATAAAATTAAAATAAAATTTTTAATGATCATTGAATTCGCATCATTGTGATCATTAAAGATCATATTTAGCCTTCTCCAGTAACGAGGTGCGTAAGATTTAGGGGTTCATGATACGATTGGCAAGGCAATATTAGCCTTCAGGGCTTGTGGGCTATATAATTTCCCATAAGAATGTCAAAAAATAGATTACACAACTCGCTATCACCCCATCTCCTTCTTATTCAACGGGTGCAAATCGCGCACCATGGCTTTCATGCGCTCATCCAGCACATGAGTGTAAATTTGCGTGGTGGAAATATCGGCATGGCCGAGCAATTCCTGCACAATGCGCAAATCCGCGCCATTTTGCAGCAGATGACTGGCAAAAGCGTGGCGCAGCACATGCGGCGAGATGCGCGCCGCTGAAATGCCGGCTTTTGCCGCCACAGCCTTCAAATCCCGCGCAAAGGCCTGACGGGTGAAATGACCGGTCTCCGAATCTGCGGGAAACAGCCATTTGCTGGATTTATCCAGAGTTTTTTCGGCCTGAACCGCCAGATAGTCCCGCATGGCAATGCGCGAGGGTTCGGAGAGCGGCACCAGCCGTTCGCGCCCGCCCTTGCCATTGATGGTTAAAAAACTCTCGCGGGTCAGCGCTGCGGTGCGCGGCAGGGCCACCAGCTCGGACACGCGCAGGCCGGTGGCATAGAGCAACTCCACCAGACAGATGAGCCGCGCCTGGCGCAGCCGCGCCGCATAGGAGGGGGGGTGTTCAGGTGCCGCGCGGGTTTGGCTGAGCAGCCGCTCCACCTCATCGACAGAGAGGATTTTTGGCAGAGGCCGACCCTGCCTTGGCCCGTCCAGCACAAGGGAAGGGTCATCACCGCGATAATTTTCCGCATAAAGAAAGCGGTGAAACTGCCGCACCGCGGACAGACGCCGCGCCGCCGAACTGGGCCTGAAGCCGCGCGCCTCAAGATCGGCCAGATAGGCCTGAATATCTTTGGTGGTGAGATGCAGGAGATCACGCCCTTCATCCGCCAGAAAGGTGAGATAATCCTGCATATCCCGGTCATAGGCCGCCAAAGTATTGGCGGCGGCACCGCGCTCTGCCGCAATCATATCGAGAAATTGCGCATGCAGGCGGGCGGGAGTGGGAGCCATTATTTCAGCTTGCTGGCAGGCACGGTCTGGGTGATCTCATGCTGCTGCGGCGTCACAAAGGTGACCAGCGCCAGCACCACACCATAGCCAAGGGCGGCCAGAACAGCGAGTGTCACAACAAAGCGGATCAGACTGGGCACGAAACAACCTCTTCTCAACAGGCATTATCTGCGGCTGATTGTTAAAAAAAGCAAGAGCGGCCCAGCCGCAGCCCCCTGTCACAGCCGCGTAATGTGCACCTGTGCATATTTACCATTGAAATTGCGCTTTTATGGCAAAACCCCTCAAAATTGCCGAAAGGTTGTGATAAACATCAGGCATGACATATTCTCCTTCTGTGATGGGTGCTGCTGCCACCGATCTTTATAAATTTGAGCCGGATGCACGGGCAAAAGCCATTGTTTCCGCGCTTGGGTCGAAATCTCTGGTGCTTGTCGGCATGATGGGGGCTGGAAAAACCTCCGTCGGCAAGCGGCTGGCCGCACGCCTTGGCCTTGATTTTCTCGATGCCGATGCCGAAATCGAATCAGCCCACCGCATGACCATACCGGAAATTTTTGCCAAACATGGCGAGGCCTATTTCCGCGAGGGCGAGCGCAAAGTGGTGGCCCGCCTGTTGGACTCCGGCCCGCGCGTCATCGCCACCGGCGGCGGCGCTTTCATTCATGCCGCCACCCGCAGCCGTATCAAGCAGCAGGCCGTTTCCGTCTGGCTGAAAGCCGATTTTGACGTGCTGATGCGCCGCGTGCGCAAAAAGAGCAACCGGCCTTTGCTGCAAACATCCGACCCCGAAGGCACTTTGCTGCGCCTGATTGAGGAGCGCTACCCCATTTATGCCGAAGCCGACCATGCGGTTTTGTCCAAGGACGGCCCGCATGAAATTGTCATTGAGGACATTTTGCGCATTCTGGAGCACGATTTTGGCCTCACCTCACCCCAGCCGCCTGGCAGGGACGAGAGCGTGCCGGATGTGACCCTGAAGGTCGGCCTCGGCGCCCGTGCTTATGACATTGTCATCGGCGGCGCCCTGATCCGGACAGCGGGGGAACGCATTGCCGCTCTTGCGCCAAAGTCCAACTGCGCCATCATCACCGATGCGCAGGTTGCGGCGCTGCATCTGCCCGCGCTTCAGGCCAGTCTGGACGCTGTTGGCATTCGCCACACCAGCATTGTCATTCCGCCCGGCGAGGCCTCAAAATCCTATGCGCAATTCGAGCGGCTGTGCGATGCGGTGATTTCTGCCAAGCTGGAGCGGCGCGACCTGATCATCGCACTGGGCGGCGGCGTGGTGGGCGATCTAGCCGGTTTTGTTGCGGCCAGCGTGCGGCGCGGCATGGCCTTTGTGCAAATGCCAACGTCCCTATTGGCGCAGGTTGATTCATCGGTCGGCGGCAAAACCGGCATCAATTCGCCCTTTGGCAAAAATCTGATCGGCGCGTTTCATCAGCCTGCACTTGTGCTGGCCGACACCGCCTGTCTCGATACATTGCCGCTGCGCGAATTTAAGGCCGGTTATGCCGAGGTCGCCAAATATGGGCTGATTGACGATCCGGAATTTTTCTACTGGCTGGAAGCCAACTGGCGCGATGTATTTGCCGGTGGTGCGGCACGGCAGGAGGCCATTGCCCGCTCCTGCGCCGCCAAGGCCGCCGTGGTGGAACGGGATGAATTCGAGACCGGCGACCGCGCCCTGCTCAATCTGGGCCATACATTCGGCCATGCTTTCGAGCGCCTCACCCATTATGACAGCGCGAAGCTGGTGCATGGCGAGGGTGTGGCGGTGGGCATGGCCTGCGCCTTCCGCTTTTCGGTCAAAAGGGGCCTGTGTTCGGGGCAGGATGCTCACCGTATGGAGGTACACCTGCGGCAGGTGGGCCTTCCGACCCGCATCCGGCAGATCCAACAGGATTTGACCGCCGACGCCCTGCTGGAGGCGATGTTTCAGGACAAGAAAGTTGAACGCGGCGCGCTCACCTTCATTCTGGCGCGGGGCATTGGCCAGAGCTTTATTGCCAAAAATGTGCCCGCCGATGAGGTTCATGCCTTTCTGAATGAAGAATTGGCCTTGCAGGAGCCCGGCTATGACGGCTGACCTCTGGTTTGACATTGGCATTGTCATAGCCAGCCTCGTGCTTTCGGCCTTTTTTGCCGGTGCCGAAACCGCCATCACCGCCTCCTCGCGCGCCAGAATGCACGCCCTGGAGCTGAATGGCGATAAAAACGCCGCCATCATCAACAGGCTGATGCTGATGCGCGACCGCTTTATCGGCGCGATGCTGCTGGGCAACCAGCTTGTCAATATTGCTGCGGCCTCGCTGACCACCAGCGTCTTTCTGGGGCTGTTTGGCGAACATGGCGTGGTCTATGCCACGGTTGTGATGACCTTGCTGGTGGTGATTTTTGCCGAAGTCATGCCCAAAACCATAGCCATTAATGCGCCCGACCGCGTATCCCTGCTGCTGGCCCGGGCGGTGTCGTTTTTTGTGGCGCTGTTCGGGCCGGTGCTTGTGGCTGTAGAGGCTCTGGTCAAAGGTTTTCTCCATCTGTTTGGCGTGCACAGCGGTGAGGGCGCGGCCATTCTCTCCGGCCATGAGGAGCTGAAAGGCGCGGTTGACTTGCTGCACCGCGAGGGCGGTGTGGAGCGCTCCGACCGTGATATGGTGGGCGGCCTGCTCGACCTGAAAGACCTGCAGGTTTCGGATGTGATGATTCACCGCACCAAAATGCGCACCATCAGCATTCACCTCTCGCCGGAAGATCTGGTGCGCGAGGTGCTGGCCTCGCCCTATACGCGCCTGCCACTGTGGCGCGACAATCCGGACAATATTGTCGGCGTTATTCATGCCAAAAACCTGCTGCGCGCCTATGATGCCGCCAAAGGCGAAACGAAAAAGCTCGATATTGCCGATATTGCGCTGGATCCGTGGTTTGTGCCCGACACCACCACGCTGCAAGACCAGCTTCAGGCCTTTTTAAAGCGCAAAACCCATTTCGCCCTTGTTGTCGATGAATATGGCGAGGTGATGGGCCTTGTGACCTTGGAGGATATTCTCGAAGAAATTGTCGGCGACATCAAGGACGAGCATGACCTTGCTGTGCAGGGTGTGCGGGTGCAGGCGGATGGTTCGGTCAATGTCGATGGCGCGGTGCCGATCCGCGACCTCAACCGCGTGATGGACTGGGAACTGCCCGATGAGGAGGCCACCACCATCGCGGGGCTGGTGATTCATGCCGCCCGCGCCATTCCTGAAGCCGGACAGATTTTCACCTTTTATGGCTTCCGTTTTCAGGTTTTGCGCAAAAACCGCAATAAAATCACACTGATCCGCATTTCCAAAGCGCCCGTCGAAGGAAAGAAACCCTCTTGATGTGTCAAGCCACTCATGATCCAACTGGCCGCGTGGAATGAAAAAGCCACAAAACAAACAACAGCTTCTCAGCTGGTCAGATCAGGTGGTGGAACGTGGTCAGGCGGTTCTGGACGGAACGCATACCGGCGTATTTGCCATGCTGCCCTTTATCGGGCCGAGCGTTGTGGCTTCGATCGCCTATATGGACCCCGGTAATTTTGCCACAAATATTGAGGCGGGGGCCAGCTTCGGCCTGAAGCTGCTTTGGGTTGTTCTGCTGGCCAATGTGATGGCCATGCTGTTTCAGTCCATTTCGGCCCGTGTCGGCATTGTCACGGACAAAAGCCTGGCGATGTTATGCCGCGAGTTTTTTCCCAAACCGATCGTGTATTTCATGTGGGTGGCTGGTGAAATCGGGGCGATGGCCACTGATCTTGCCGAATTTCTCGGCGGGGCCATTGGCCTGCATCTGTTGCTGTCCATTCCCGTGCTGGGGTGTCTGGTGCTGATGGGCATAGCCACCTATGGCATGTTATTGCTGCAAAACAGAGGCTTTCGCCCGCTTGAACTTCTGATCACCGGCTTTGTCAGCCTGATCGGCCTTGCCTATCTGGCCGAAGTGCTGCTGGCGCCTCCCGATTGGGCCGAATTTGCCACTTCCGCCCTTGTCCCCCGGCTGGAGGGGCCGCACAGCATCACATTGGCGGTCGGCATTATCGGCGCAACCGTGATGCCGCATGTGCTTTATCTCCATTCCAGCCTGACGGCGACGCGGATTCCGGCCCGCCATGCGCAGGACCGCCGGACACTGATCCGCTTTTCCAACCGCGAGGTGATTGTGGCGCTCAGCATTGCCGGTCTGATCAATATGGCCATGCTGACCATGGCGGCACAGGCCTTCCACAAAACCGCCGCTGATGTGGCCGATATTGCCACCGCCTATAAAACCCTGACGCCGCTGCTGGGCGCGGGGGCAGCCAGCCTGTTCATGGTGGCGCTGCTCTCCAGCGGTTTTTCCAGCTCGGTGGTGGGGACAATGGCCGGACAGGTGATCATGCAGGATTTTGTCGGTTTTGCCATTCCGCTCTGGCTGCGCCGGCTGGTGACAATGGTGCCCAGTGTGCTTGTTGTGGCCCTCGGCATGGATGAAACACAGGCTCTGGTCAACAGTCAGGTGGTGCTCAGCCTCGTTCTGCCGGTGCCGTTGGTCAGCCTGCTGATCATCGCGCGCAGTCCGCGTCTGATGGGCGCATTCCGGCTGGGACGCATAACACTGGCAGGGGCCGGGCTCGCCGCGGTGATTATACTCATTCTGAATATCATGCTTCTGGCAGACACATTCGGCATATTATGATAAACAAGGTGAAATCTGACCGGAGTGAATGAATGCGCCCTCTTCTTGATGTAATTTTGCTGGTTCTTGACCTTTATATGGATGTGATCATCGGTGTGGCGATTTTGTCCTGGCTCGTGGCCTTCAATGTGATCAATCTGCACAATGATGTGGTGCGCTCGATCTGGATGGCATTGAACGGCCTGACCGAGCCGGTGCTGCGCCCGATCCGCCGGGCCTTGCCCAATATGGGCACGCTGGATATTTCTCCCATCGTGGTGATGCTGGCGATTTTCCTGATCAAACGTGAAATCCAGACCTATATTTACCCCTACGCCTTCTGATGTTCTGGACGGTGGTGCCGGGCGGTGTGCGGCTGCGGCTGAAATTAACGCCCAAAGCCTCGCGCGATGCCCTCACCTCGGCAGAAACCCTGAGCGACGGCACGCAGGTGCTGCGCGCCTATGTGCGGGCCGTGCCGGAAGATGGCAAGGCCAATATGGCGCTGGTCAAGCTGCTGGCCTCAGCCTTCAACCTGCCCAAATCCGCCATTACGCTGGAGAGCGGCGCCACCTCGCGGATGAAGGTTTTTCACCTTTATGGCGAACGGGCCGCGCTTGAGCCCCTGTTGCAGGCGCTGGCGGACGAGCGATCCGAATAAACAGACTATGCGATATATTGCTCAAACTTAAGCCTTGCGGCCAAAGTTGCAGTGAAATTTAATCTGATTTGATTTATGGCCAAGGTCAGACACAGCGCATGACCTTGCGCAGGAGATAAACCTTTGCCGATAGGAACGCCCATGCCGCAAACCATTGCCCCGAAAGCCAATATGGGCTATTTTTTTGAGGATTTCCATGTCGGGCAAGTGTTTCGCCATGCCACGCCGCGCACGGTCAGCACGGGGGATGTCGCCCTTTACACCGCGCTTTATGGGTCACGCTTTGCAATTCAGTCTTCGGATATTTTTGCCCAGCGCGCCGGTTATCCCCGCAGTCCGGTGGATGATTTTCTGGTGTTTCACATTGTTTTTGGCAAAACCGTGCCGGATATTTCGCTCAATGCGGTGGCCAACCTCGGTTATGCCGCCTGCCGCTTTTTAAGCCCTGTCTATCCGGGCGACACACTCACCGCCGTATCGGAAATTATCGGCGTGAAAGAAAATTCAAACCGGCAGACCGGCGTTGTTTATCTGCGCTCGCAGGGGTTCAACCAGCGCGGCACCATGGTGCTCGACTATGTGCGCTGGGTGATGGTGCGCAAACGCGATGTCAACGCACCCGCCCCGCAAGAGCAGGTGCCGACCCTGCCGCGCGCTTTAAGCGCCGAGAGTTTGGGGGATGCCTGTCCGGCGTTTGACCATAAGCATTATGACCTTGCCCTGTCGGGCTCCAGATTCCGCTGGGCCGATTATAAATTGGGCGAAAAAATCGACCATATCGACGGCTTTACAGTAGAGGAAGCCGAACATCAGATGGCCACGCGCCTTTATCAGAACACGGCCAAGGTGCATTTCAACCAGTTTGTCGAAGGGCAGGGCCGCTTTGGCCGCCGCCTGATTTATGGCGGCCATGTGATTTCGCTGGCCCGCTCCATCAGTTTCAACGGGCTGGGCAATGCGTTTCAGGTGGCGGGCATCAATTCGGGCCGCCATGTCGCACCGCTTTTTGCGGGCGCAACCGTTTTTGCCTGGTCTGAGGTGCTGGACAGCCAGCCGCTGCCCGGCCGCGACGATGTGGGGGCGCTGCGCCTGCGCACCATCGCCACGCGCGACCATCTTTGCGCGGACTTTCCCTATAAAAATGGCGATGACTATCACCCGAATGTCATTCTCGACCTCGACTATTGGGTGCTGCTGCCACGGTGAACCCGGCCGCCAACAGGAAAATGACGGCAAGGCTCACTAAAGGGTTCACACTGTGCCGGTTTTGGTCTAACAGTTCAGCCGATTGAGCTGAACACGGTTCAGACCGCAGCATGAACGGGGCGCTTTTTTTAACAAATCGCGGCCCTTTTTTGCGCGCGCTGATCTGATCAAGATAGAGGATGACCACACCATGCCGAAACGTACAGATATTTCGACAATTCTTATCATTGGTGCCGGCCCTATCATCATTGGTCAGGCCTGCGAATTCGACTATTCCGGCACACAGGCCTGCAAGGCGCTGCGGGCCGAGGGGTATCGTATCGTGCTGGTCAATTCCAATCCGGCCACCATCATGACCGACCCGAATATGGCCGACCGCACCTATGTCGAGCCGATCACGCCGGACATTGTCGCCAAAATCATCGAAAAAGAACGCTATGCCGTGCCCGGCGGCTTTGCGCTTCTGCCCACCATGGGCGGCCAGACCGCATTAAACTGCGCCCTCTCGCTCAAGAAAATGGGCGTGCTGGAGAAATTCGACGTCGAGATGATCGGCGCCAGCGCCGATGCCATTGACAAAGCCGAAGACCGCGAGCGGTTCCGCGAGGCTATGACCAAAATCGGCCTCTCGACACCCCGTTCCCACCAGATCAAGACCCTGGCGCAGGCGCTGGATGTACTGGATGACATCGGCCTGCCGGCCATTATCCGCCCCAGCTTTACCATGGGCGGCACGGGGGGCGGCATTGCCTATAATAAAGCCGAATATCTTGAAATTGTCGAACGCGGCATCGACGCCTCGCCCACCAGCGAGGTGCTGATCGAGGAAAGCGTGCTGGGCTGGAAAGAATATGAGATGGAAGTGGTCCGCGACAAAGCGGACAACTGCATCATCGTCTGTTCGATTGAGAATATCGACCCGATGGGCGTGCATACCGGTGACTCAATCACCGTTGCCCCTGCCCTCACCCTCACCGATAAAGAATATCAGATCATGCGCAACGCCTCGCTGGCGGTGCTGCGCGAGATCGGCGTGGAAACCGGCGGCTCCAATGTGCAATTCGCCGTCAATCCGGCCAATGGCAAGATGATCGTCATTGAGATGAATCCGCGCGTCTCGCGCTCCTCGGCGCTGGCCTCGAAGGCCACCGGCTTTCCCATTGCCAAAGTGGCGGCCAAGCTCGCCGTGGGCTATACACTCGACGAAATCGCCAATGATATCACGGGCGGGGCCACACCCGCCTCGTTCGAGCCAACCATTGACTATGTCGTCACCAAAATTCCGCGCTTCGCCTTTGAAAAATTCCCTGGCGCCGAGCCTATTCTAACCACGGCGATGAAGTCGGTGGGTGAGGCCATGGCCATTGGCCGCACCTTTAATGAAAGTGTGCAAAAGGCGCTGCGCTCGCTGGAAACCGGCCTCAATGGCCTTGATGAAATCGAGATCGAGGGTCTGGGGCAGGGCAATGACCGCGCCGCCATACTCTCGGCATTGGGCACACCCACCCCCGACCGGCTGTTGCAGGTGGGGCAGGCGCTGCGCATGGGTCTGACCATCGGCGAAATTCATGAGGCCTGCAAAATCGACCCGTGGTTTATCGAGCGCTTGAGCGAAATCGTCAGCCTCGAAAACCGCGTCAAAGCGCATGGCCTGCCGCAAGACGCCGAAAATCTGCGCCTGCTCAAAGCCAATGGCTTCTCGGATACGCGGCTCGCCTCGCTGACCGGACGGGAAACAGACGAAATTACGGCGCTGCGCCACAGTCTGGATGTGCGCCCGGTCTACAAGCGTATCGACACCTGCGCGGCGGAATTTGCCTCCCCCACCGCTTATATGTATTCAACCTATGAAAAGCCCTTTGCCGGTGTGCCGGCCAATGAGGCGCGCCCGTCGGCCCGCGAGAAAATCGTAATTCTGGGCGGCGGGCCCAACCGCATTGGTCAGGGTATCGAATTTGACTATTGCTGCTGCCATGCCTGTTTTGCCCTGCGCGATGCGGGCTATGAAACCATCATGGTCAACTGCAACCCTGAAACCGTTTCAACCGACTATGACACCTCCGACCGGCTCTATTTTGAACCGCTCACCGCTGAGGATGTGCTGGAAATTCTCACCCTTGAGCAGAGCACCGGCCAGCTCAAGGGCGTGATCGTGCAGTTTGGCGGCCAGACCCCGCTGAAACTGGCCAATGCACTGGAAAAAGCCGGAATTCCTATACTCGGCACCTCACCGGACATGATTGATCTGGCTGAAGACCGCGACCGCTTCAAGCGCCTGCTGGACAAGCTGGGCCTGAAACAGCCGAAAAATGGCATTGCCTATTCGGTCGAGCAAGCGCGCCTGATTGCCGCCGACCTCGGCCTGCCACTGGTGGTGCGCCCTTCCTATGTGCTGGGCGGGCAGGCCATGGCCATCATCCGTGATGAAGGCGCCTTTGACGATTATCTGCTGGGCACCCTGCCCGGCCTTGTGCCCTCAGAGGTCAAGGCGCGCTATCCCAATGATAAAACCGGCCAGATCAACACGGTGCTGGGCAAAAACCCGCTGCTGTTCGACCGCTACCTCTCGGATGCCACCGAAGTGGATGTCGATGCGCTGTGTGACGGCAAAGAGGTGTTCATTGCCGGTATCATGGAACATATTGAGGAGGCGGGCATTCATTCGGGCGACAGCGCCTGCTCGCTGCCGCCGCGCAATCTCTCTGCGGATATGCTGGCCAAACTCGAAGACCAGACCCGCAAAATGGCGCTGGCGCTGAATGTCGGCGGCCTGATGAATGTGCAATATGCCATCAAGGACAGCGAAATTTATGTGCTGGAGGTCAATCCGCGCGCCTCGCGCACGGTGCCCTTCGTGGCCAAGGTGATCGGCGTGCCGGTGGCCAAAATCGCCTCGCGCCTCATGGCGGGAGAGACTCTGGCCAGCTTTGGCCTGAAGGCGGCACAGCTCAACCATGTCGGTGTGAAGGAAGCGGTGTTTCCCTTTGCCCGCTTCCCCGGTGTGGATACGGTGCTGGGGCCGGAGATGCGCTCAACCGGTGAGGTTATCGGCCTTGACCGCTCCTTCGAGGTGGCCTTTGCCAAAAGCCAGCTGGGTGCGGGCGCGGCAGTGCCGGTGCAGGGCACGGTGTTTGTCTCGGTGAAGGATGCTGACAAACCCCGCGTGCTGGAGACCATCCAGAGCCTGTCCGGTCTTGGCTTTAAAATTATTGCCACCGGCGGCACCTTGAAATTTCTGCAAAATGCCGGCGTTCCGGCGCAGAAAATCAATAAATTCTCGGAAGGGCGTCCGCATATTGTGGATGCTATCAAGAATGGCGGCGTGCAGCTGGTGTTCAACACCACCGATGGGGCGCAGGCCCTTGCAGATTCACAGTCTTTGCGGCGCGCTGCCCTCTTGCATAAAGTGCCATATTATACCACTTTAAGTGGCGCAGTGGCCGCAGCACAGGGAATCAAGGCTTACAGAAGCGGCGACCTTGAGGTGCGGGCCTTGCAGGATTACTTCGCCTGACCCTATAACAGGGTTATGCGATCAACTCATGTGGCTGGCGCAGAATGCTCAACCTTCTGCGCTGGTTTATTTTTGTTTGAAGCCAAGTGCTTCATGAAAAACGGATAAAGAACGATGGAACGTATTCCGATGACGGCTGCGGGCTATGCTGCGCTGGAAGCAGAGTTGAAAATGCGTCAGCAGGAGGAGCGTCCGCGCATCATTCAGGCGATTGCCGAGGCGCGCTCCCATGGCGACCTCTCCGAAAATGCCGAATATCATGCCGCCAAAGAAGCGCAATCCCATAATGAGGGCCGCGTTGCCGAGCTGGAAGACCAGTTGTCGCGCGCCGAGGTGATTGATGTGTCCAAACTTTCGGGCAGCACGGTCAAATTTGGCGCCACCGTCACCCTCATCGACGAGGATACCGAAGCCGAGAAGAAATATCAGATTGTGGGTGAGGCCGAGGCCGATGTGAAACAGGGCCGCGTTTCCATCACATCCCCCACCGCCCGCGCCCTTATCGGCAAGAAAGTTGGTGACCATATTGAAGTGATCACCCCGGGCGGCGGCAAATCTTATGAAATTCTGAAAGTGGCCTTTCAATAGGCCGCATGAACAATTTGTAATGGACGCGCGGGCTGAAATGTCTGCGCGTTTGATTTGCCGCAATTGACTTATAGCCCATATATCCCCATTTTTACATCAGCCCTTGCAATCGGACTGTTCTGACAAGGTTCAGGGATGAGAGGTCATTGATGAAAATCCATTTTTACACACCTGTTTTGGCCGCTGTTGCACTGGCATTCATGTCGGTCATGGCTGCCGCCGGCAATCTGCCCGCGCCTGTTGATGTTTCACAGCTGCATATCAAAGCCATTGTGGTGGATACGTCGCCCTATGCGGCCAGCGGTGTCGGCTCTTACGCCGATGTGGTGAAGGCCTCTGTTCTGCAGCAGGCCAGCCGTATTTTTGCGGATCGCCTTGACCCGCGCGATCCCAAAGGGGCCACACTGGTGATCCGCATCGACAGCGTGATGTGGACCGATGGCGGCTCATCCTACGGCGGACACCACGGCCAGTTCACCATGAATGTCGAGCCGATGGACTATATGGAAGGGGCAGGCACGCTCATGCGCGGCGGGCAGGTGATTCTGGACCATCCGATGCTGGCCTCACACCAGTCCGATGGCGGCTATGGCCGCGCCCGCGCCGATGCTTTGTCGGAATATTATGTTCTGTGGCTGAAGAAGGAAATGGGGCTGTAAGTTTTCGCCCTGAATTTTCTATACAAGGCGATGCCTCTGCGGCATCGCCTTTTTCTGTTCAGGCTTTTGCAAGGCTTGATCAAGACAAAGCTAGACCTCGGGCGTTTAGAGCGCTATGAACCGGTAAAACCTCACATTGAGAGCGAGTTTGCCCGATGGCACGTCAGTTTATCTATCATATGCAGGGCCTGAACAAGACCTATCCGGGTGGCAAGAAGGTTCTGGAAAATATTCACCTCTCGTTTTATCCCGATGCGAAAATCGGTGTACTCGGCGTCAACGGCTCGGGCAAATCCACGCTGCTCAAAATCATGGCCGGCATGGATACGGAATATACCGGCGAGGGCTTTGTGGCGGAGGGCGCGCGTGTCGGCTATCTGCCGCAGGAGCCGCAACTCGATGAAGCGCTGAATGTGCGTGAAAATGTCATGCTCGGCGTCAAGGAAAAACAGGCCATTCTCGACCGCTACAATGAGCTGGCGATGAATTACTCCGACGAGACCGCCGATGAGATGACCCGCCTTCAGGACGAGATTGAGGCGCAGGGCCTGTGGGATCTCGACAGTCAGGTGGAACAGGCCATGGATGCGCTGGGCTGCCCGCCCGACGACTGGAATGTCACCCGCCTTTCCGGCGGTGAGCGCCGCCGCGTCGCCTTGTGCAAACTGCTGCTCGAAAAGCCGGACATGCTGCTGCTCGACGAGCCGACCAACCATCTTGACGCGGAAACCGTCAACTGGCTGGAAGGCCATTTGCGCAATTACCCCGGCGCAATTCTGATCGTCACCCATGACCGCTACTTCCTCGACAATGTCACGGGGTGGATTCTGGAACTCGACCGTGGCCGCGGCATTCCCTATGAGGGCAATTATTCGGCCTGGCTGCAACAAAAACAAAAGCGTCTGGCACAGGAAGCCTCGGAGGACAAATCGCGCCAGAAGCAACTGGAAGCTGAATCCGAATGGATTTCCGCCAGCCCGAAGGCACGTCAGGCCAAATCCAAGGCGCGTATCCAGCGCTATGAGGAGCTTGTGCAGAAACAGGGCGACAAGGCCCCGACCTCGGCGCAGATCATCATTCCGGTGGCGGAGCGCCTCGGCACCAATGTCATTGAATTTGACAATCTCTCCAAGGCCTATGGCGACAAACTGCTCGTTGATCATCTCTCCTTCAAACTGCCGCCGGGCGGCATTGTCGGTGTGATCGGGCCGAACGGCGCCGGTAAAACCACACTGTTCCGCATGATCACCGGACAGGAAAAGCCGGATTCCGGCACGATTTCGATCGGTCCTTCCGTCAAGCTCGGCTATGTGGACCAGTCGCGTGATGCGCTGGACGACAAAAAAACCGTCTGGGAGGAGGTCTCCGGCAGCAATGATGTGATTTATCTGGGCAAGCGCGAGATGAATTCGCGCGGCTATTGCTCAGCCTTCAACTTCAAGGGCGGCGACCAGCAAAAGAAGGTCGGCATGTTGTCGGGCGGCGAGCGCAACCGTGTGCATCTGGCCAAAATGCTGAAAACCGGCGCCAATCTGCTGCTGCTCGACGAGCCCACCAATGATCTTGATGTGGACACGTTGCGCGCACTGGAAGAAGCCCTGCTCGATTTTGCCGGCTGCGCCGTCATCATCAGCCATGACCGCTTCTTTTTAGACCGTATCGCTACCCATATTCTGGCCTTCGAGGGCGACAGCCATGTCGAATGGTTTGAGGGCAATTTTGCCGATTATGAAGAGGATAAAAAGCGCCGTCTGGGGCTTGATTCGGTGATTCCGCACCGGTTGAAATATAAGAAATTCAGCCGCTAGACCCTGCGCTGTATTGGTATGGCCGGACGCGCGTTCGGCCATACCAGCTTTGTGAGTATCCGCGCGCTCTTTTGAAAACACTATTTAAAAAGATCAGCGTGTGTGCCAATCCGCGCGAGATCGACATAATCATCGCCAGAATCATATATCAAAAGCCAATCCGGCTCGATGTGACACTCCCAAAATCCCTGAAATTTTCCCGATAATTTATGGGGAAAACAACGCATCGGAAGCTCTTCGCCCTTAACAAGAAGAGCGAGAATGTCCTGAAACGCCCTTGGATCTTTTCCGCGCTTCATATCGCGTTTAAAATCACGTTTAAACTGATTTGATGGTGTCACGATTTTCATAAGGCTTGCGGTTCTAACGCCTTCATCAAATCCTCGACACTGGTATAGGACGCCAGTTTCGCACGGCGCGCCGGATCATTAAGCTCTTCAATGGCGGCAAGCGTGTCCTCATTGGGCAGCTTGAGCTCAAAAGGAAGGCCGCGCTGGCGCACAACCTGCTTATAAAACAGGGTGATGGCGGTTGTTGCGTTCATGCCTAACGCGGCAAGAATAGCATCCGCCTGTTCTTTGAGTTTGGGCTCCATACGCGCCTGAACGGTAACGGTTTTGGTCATGGTTATATCCAATAAGGAACAGGAAATATGGTTATTGTATTACATTCGCATTACAAATCAACAGATGATCCGCTCATAATCCCTATATTTTAAGTCACCCCTTCGCTTCATGCCGCACATCTCCATCATGTCTCCCAAAATTTAGCCGCTATCTCCCCGGTTTAACCAAAAAAATGAATAAGGGCAGTGAAGCGCATTTTTTCAAACATCAACAGGGCGCGCCTGCAGCCAAGTGACAGGAGATTCAAAGATGAAAACCTATTTTAACGCTTGTCTTGGCGTCGTGTTTTATGATTTAGGTTCCTCATGCTTCCCAATGACAAACTTAATCTCATCTTGCGCCGTCATGATGAAATTTCAGCGCGGCTGAACCAGCAGCCGGATTCGGCAACCTTCATCGCCCTCTCGCGCGAAATGGCCGAACTGGACGAGCTCGTCGGGCTGATCCGCCATTATCACAGCCTGAATGCGCAGGTGAGCGACGCAAAAGCCCTGCTGAACGACCCCCAGACCGACGCGGACATGCGCCAGATGGTTGAGGAGGAGCTCACCAGTCTGGAGCTGGCCACCACCGATCTCGAAGCCAAAATCCGGCTGGCCCTGCTGCCCAAAGATGCGGCGGACGAGAAAAGTGCCATTCTGGAAGTGCGCGCCGGCACCGGCGGCGATGAGGCGGCTATTTTTGCCGGCGATCTGTTCCGCATGTATCAGCGCTATGCCGAATCGCGTGGCTGGCGTGTTGAGGTCATGTCCATGAGCGAGGGCACAGCGGGCGGCTATAAGGAAATTATTGCCGAAGTGAATGGCAAGGGCGTGTTTGCGCGGCTGAAATTTGAAAGCGGCGTCCACCGTGTCCAGCGCGTGCCCGACACCGAAACCCAGGGGCGCGTCCATACCTCTGCCGCCACCGTTGCGGTTTTGCCGGTGGCCGAGGAGGTGGATATTGACATTAAAGAATCCGATCTGAAAATTGACACCATGCGGGCGCAGGGCGCAGGCGGCCAGCATGTCAACAAAACCGAATCGGCCATCCGCATCACTCACATTCCCACCGGCACCATTATTTTCGTGCAGGAGGAACGCTCGCAGCATAAAAACCGCGCGCGGGCCATGTCACTGCTGCGTTCGCGCATTTATGACGAGGAGCGCAGCAAGCTCGATGCCGAACGCGCAGCGGACAGGCGCGGACAGGTGGGCTCGGGGGACCGCTCCGAGCGCATCCGCACCTATAATTTTCCGCAAGGGCGCCTCACCGACCATCGCATCAACCTCACCCTTTATAAGCTCGATAAAATCATCACCGGTGAAGCACTGGACGATGTGATTGACCCGCTCATCACCGAGCATCAGGCCGCCCAGCTGGCCGCCAGCGACACATGACCCGCACCGAGGCTTACACCCGCACCGAGCAAAGCCTGCGCGCCTTTGGCGTGGGCATGAGTGCGCTGGAGGCCCGCTATATTCTGTGCGAGGCGGCAGAAATCTCACACAGCAGCCTGCTTTCGCATGGCGATGAACCGTTAAGCGCAGAGGCAGAGGCGCGGCTTGCGGCGATGCTGACCCGCAGACTGAACTCTGAGCCATTGGCGCGCGTGCTCGGCCATGCCGAATTCTGGGGCATGAGCCTGCGGGTCAATCCGCATGTGCTGGATCCGCGCGGTGACAGCGAAACATTGATTCGCGCCGCGCTGGAACTTTTAGGCACCAGAAAGCATGAACCGCTCAAAATTCTTGATCTTGGCACCGGCTCGGGTGCCTTGCTCTGCGCCTTGCTGCGGGAATGTCCGGCCGCCTTTGGTGTGGGGACGGATCTGTCCGAACCAGCGGCCCGCACAGCCCGCCTCAATGCCGCCCGTGTGGGTGTGAACCATCGTGCGGCCTTTATGGTGGGGCGCTGGGCGGAGGCGCTGAGCGGCCCTTTCGATATTGTCATATCAAATCCGCCCTATATCCGCGCGGCGGATATTGCCGGTCTTGACCCCAGCGTGCGGGACTATGACCCGCATCTGGCTCTTGATGGCGGGCCGGACGGGCTGCAACCCTACAGAGACATCAGCACGGCGCTGGTGCGACTGCTGGCTCCGCAGGGCTGGGCTATTTTTGAAACCGGCTATGATCAGGCCAATGACATCCGCATGATCATGGCACAAGCCGGATTGAAAAACCTGCGCGTCTTTCAGGATTATGGCGGCCATGACCGTGCAGTCACCGGGCAGCCGGGGGATGGTGCAGGCTGCGTCAAAAAACTGTAAGGACTTTTTGGTTATATGGCTTTGACTTTTCCTGTTTTGATAAATCGCTTGGCGTGGCCGCAAAAAACAGTTATGAGATCATCTGTCTTGTATTTTGAATCGACCACGAAACGTCGGGTCTGATTTAAAATTCAAAAAGATATGCTCCCCTGATGACGAAAGTGGACGACCCTCTGAGAGAAGACGGGAAGCATATAAAACAACATAATCCAGCTCTGGCGTTTGTTGGCTTGTGTTCAGCTTGGGTGTGTTTGTCGCAGGTTTGCGCTCCTTTTTGAGCGCCACGCCCGCAACGACGAAACTGCACGATGCGGCCAACTGAGAAAATAAACCCCAGAATGAGCATTCAGGCCCGATCCAACATAAAGATACGCTCATCGAGTGGTAAACGCACAGGTTTTATCCGGAGAATCCGGAATTATGCTCTAAAGGAATGTCCATGAGACCAGGTCAGAATAAGCAGCGGATGCGCGGACGCAATAATAACCCCGGGCGCAAAGGCCCGAATCCCCTGACCCGCTCATTTGAGTCCAATGGCCCCGATGTTAAAATTCGTGGTACAGCCCAGCATATTGGCGAGAAATATCTGCAACTGGCCCGGGATGCCCAGACCTCGGGTGATCCGGTGGCTGCGGAAAATTATCTGCAACATGCCGAACATTATTTTCGCCTGATTGCTGCCGCACAACTGGCACAGGCACAGGCCGTTCAGGGCTATCAGCGCGGTGAGGCCGACACCGATGATGCCGAGGATGACGATGATGTCGGCGGTTTGCCGGACCGCTTCGCCTCCCCCTTCGAGCGTCAGGCCCAGAATGCGCAGCCTTCCGCTCAACCGCCGATCCATCTGGCCCAGCCCTATGTCGGCGGCGAAGCACCACGGCTGGAGCAGCCCCGCGCGGAACAGCCCAGAGAGGACCAGCCGCCACGCGGCGAAAATTATCGTCAGGACAGCCGTTCCGATTATCGCGGCCAAGGCCGCGGGCAGGACTATCGCGGGCAGGATGGCCGCCCGCAAGACAACCGGCAACAGGACAACCGCGGCGAGCGTCCCTATAATAATGATCGCACGCACAACCCCCAGTCCGGCGGCGAGCGTCAGGACAGAAACAACCCGCGTGAGAACCGCTGGCAGCCGCGTGGCGACAACCGCCCGCAGCGTCCGCAGGAACCCCGCGAAAACCGTGGCCCGCGCGAACCTTATCAGCCGCGTGACTATGCCGCGCGCGACACGACCCCGCGTGACCCGCAGGATTACCGCCCGGCCCAATCCCCGCCCCATCCGGCCGCCGCACCGCAGACCCAGATTGATGATGTCGGCTTGCCGGCCTTCATCACCGCGCCTGTGCGCACGCCTGTTGTGGTGGAAACAGATACATCTGCCGCAGCCCCCGCGCCGCAGCCCAACCCCGCACCGGCACGGCCCGCTGCGGACCAGCCGCGCGCGGCCCATGGGCGTGTTGGCCGGCCGCCCAAGGTTCATGCGCCTGTCGAGACACAAAGCGACACGCAAGAGACTGCGGAGACTGCCGTAAAACCCCGCAAAATAGCCGTGCGCCGCAAGCGTCCCGCTTTTGAGGAAGGCGCCGACCTGCTCGCCACACCGGCAAAAGACGAATAGGCCCCTTTAAAGCCAACCTGTCAGTCTGGCCGCGCAAGCCAGACTGACGCTGAGCCCAATCAGCACAGGCATGGCCAGCGGGCGCATCGCCGCCGCCGCACCCATAATAAGCACGAGCAGGGCAATGGCCGTGTTCAGGCTGGAAAATTGCGGCACAGAAACGCCAAGGCCAAAAATATGCGCCTCATTCATTTGCCCGAACAAAGTTCGCAGGGCCAGCCATACGCCGAGATTGGCAATAATTCCCACCGTACATGCCGATATGGCATTTAAAGCCCCCTTCAGCTTGTGGGTGCCGCGCAAAATTTCCACAAAGGGCCCACCGGCAAAAATCCATAAAAAGCAGGGCATGAATGTGGCCCAGCTCGCCAATACACTGGCCAATATGCCCGCAGTTTGAGGCGAAAACTCCGCATGGGCCTGTGCGCCCGCCATAAAGGCAATGAATTGCAGCACCAGAATCAGCGGGCCGGGCGTCGTTTCAGCCAGTCCGAGGCCGTTGATCATATCCTGCGGGCTGAGCCAATGCTGTGTTTCAACAGCCTGTTGCGCCACATAGGCCAGCACGGAATAGGCCCCGCCAAAGGTCATGAGCGCCGTTTTGGTAAAAAACCAGCCGGTCTGGCTGAAAATATCCGTGAAGCCGCGAGAATACAGACATAAAAGCGTCGGAGCCAGCCAGAGCCCGCCCCAGACAACAATGGTCACAAGGGTGTTCCGCACATCAGGATGCGTATGGGGCGGGCTATAATCTTGCAGCAGGCTGCGATCGGCACTCTTCTGCGGACTGTCCGCATCCGGCGCGGCGCCGGACAATCCGCTTCGGGGGCCAGCGATAAACCCGAAGAGAGCGGCGCTGCCAATCACAATGGGAAAGGGCAGTTGCAGCACAAACAGCCCAAAAAATGCAGCACAGGCCAGAATCTGTTTCAGCTTTGAACCCAATATGCGCCCGCCCAGCCGGTACACAGCCTGCGCAATCAGAATCAGCACAGCCGCTTTAAGCCCGGCCAGAACAGCCGTCGCCAGAGCCAGATGACCAAAGGCAAGATAGGCCATGCTCAAGGCCAGCATCACCAGCGCACCGGGCAGAATAAACAGGCCGCCCGCCATAATGCCGCCCGCCTGCCCGTGCATCAGCCAGCCGATGAAGGTGGCGAGCTGTTGCGCTTCAGGGCCGGGCAACACCATGCAATAATTCAGCGCATGTAAAAACCGCGTTTCGGAAATCCAGCGCCTCTCCTCAACAAGAATCCGGTGCATCACCGCAATCTGCCCCGCAGGCCCGCCAAAGCTCAGAAGGGCTATTTTCAGCCAGACCGGAAAGGCTTGCCGCAATTTGGGCAGCGCGGGCGGGTCTGCGCCCATCAGAGCGGCTCAATTTTATCTTGTGGTTGAATGTCTCCGGTTTTGGTCACCCGGGCATAAATGCCGCAATCCACATGGCCAAAGGCCCGCATCAGCGTATTGGGAATGTTGAGGTCGCGCGTTGCATCCGCCGGATTGACATTTGTGGCCGCGCAGCGGTCGATCCGTTTGGTGACTTCCAGCTCCGCCTCACCTATTTTGAGGGTTTTGCCAATAAAATCAAATTCCTGCCAGGGCTCCAGCCCGTCAATCAGAATATTGCCGCGAAAACGCAAGGGGTCAATGTCTGTGCCCAATACGCGGCCAAGGTCGCGCACCGAAGCCAGATTGATGAGGGAGACAAACCCGCTTTTGGAATCGGTAAAACGGAACTTCTCCGGCGCGGTCAGCAGTTTGGGCGCACCGCGCAGCTCATCCTGCATGAAGGCGGCAAAAAACTGCTCGATAATGCTGCAGCCCAACGGTGTCGAGAGGTCACCGCGCGTCACGGGCTTGCCGTCACGCCAGATCGTCAGGTTTTGTGTGGCCTCGTCAAAGCGGGTTTCCAGCTTGGCCAGACGGGCATTGCGCATCAGCATCAGAAATTTGATTTTCGGCTGGTGTTCGGGCGCGGCCTCGTCAAAACCGGACGGGCCGTTTTCAATGGCAAACAGCCGGTCGCCGGGGAAATAAGCGCCGGCTTGCAATGTGGCACGGGGCAGGCTCTCGCCGGAGAGGCCTTTGACAGGATAGCGGTAAAGCGCGTTGATATACATCATGGTTCTCGGGCAGGGATTTTGGCTAGGGTAACCCGAGCCTGCGATTTCAGCCACCGTAATATGAGGCAGGAGATGAAAATTTTCAGGCCCCCCTTTTGCTTTGAGACCCCTCTTCTTAAATGTGCATAGGGCCGCCGACAGGGGCCAAATTGAAAGATGTGTCGCAGATTTTCGGCTTCGGCGTGATCTGTGGACTGGAGGATCAGATGAATCTCGAAAAATATACGGAACGGGCACGCGGTTTTGTTCAATCGGCACAAAATCTGGCGCTGCGGGAAGGGCATCAGCAGTTCAATCCCGAACATGTGCTCAAAGTGCTGCTGGATGATGAGCAGGGCCTATGCGCCGGGCTGATTGACAAGGCGGGCGGCAATGCGCGTGAGGCGCTGAAACTGACCGAACTGACTCTGGCAAAACTGCCGAAAGTGCAAGGCGGCGGGGCCGGACAGCTTTATCTTTCGCCCACCACGGCACGGATTTTTGATTCGGCAGAAAAAATTGCCCAGAAGGCGGGTGACTCCTTTGTCACGGTTGAGCGGCTTTTATTGGCGCTGGCTTTGGAAAAAAGCTCGGATTCAGCCAAAATTCTTACCCAGAGTGGCGTTTCGGCTCAAAGCCTGAATGCCGCGATCGAGGACCTGCGCAAAGGCCGCACCGCCGATTCTGCCAGCGCAGAAAACAGCTATGATGCGCTGAAAAAATATGCCCGCGACCTGACCGAAGCTGCCAAATCAGGCAAGCTTGATCCGGTGATTGGCCGCGATGAGGAAATCCGCCGCGCCATTCAGGTGCTCTCGCGCCGCACCAAGAACAATCCGGTGCTGATCGGCGAGCCGGGGGTCGGCAAAACCGCGATTGTCGAGGGGCTGGCGCTGCGCATCATCAATGGCGATGTGCCTGAGTCCTTACGCGATAAAAAACTGCTGTCGCTGGATATGGGCGCGCTGATTGCCGGCGCCAAATATCGCGGTGAATTTGAGGAGCGCCTCAAAGGCGTGCTCAATGAGGTGACCGCCGCCGCGGGTGGTGTGATTTTGTTCATTGACGAAATGCACACGCTGGTGGGCGCGGGAAAGGGGGACGGCGCGATGGACGCCTCCAACCTGCTCAAGCCCGCATTGGCGCGCGGTGAGCTGCACTGCATTGGCGCGACCACGCTGGATGAATATCGCAAACATGTGGAAAAAGACCCGGCGCTGGCCCGCCGCTTTCAGCCGGTGTTTGTGTCCGAGCCCACAGTCGAGGATACGATTTCCATTTTGCGCGGCCTCAAGGAGAAATATGAGCTGCATCACGGCGTGCGTATTCTCGATTCAGCCATTGTGGCGGCCTCCACTTTGTCCAACCGCTATATCACCGACCGGTTTTTGCCGGACAAAGCCATTGATCTCGTGGACGAGGCTTCGGCACGGCTGCGGATGCAGGTGGATTCCAAACCCGAAGAACTGGACGAACTCGACCGCCGCATCATCCAGCTCAAAATCGAGCAGGAGGCACTGCGCCGTGAGACAGACAAGGCCTCCAAAGACCGGCTGGAAAAACTGGAAGGCGAACTGGCCGATCTGCAGGAAAAATCCGACAGCCTGACCGCACGCTGGCGCGCAGAAAAGGATAAGCTCGGCACAGCGCAAAAGGTCAAGACCCAGCTGGAGCAGGCCCGTGCCGATCTGGTTGTGGCGCAGCGCAACGGCAATTATGCCGAAGCCGGACGCCTGACCTATGGCCTTATTCCGGATCTGGAAAAGAAGCTGGCCGTGGCAGAAACGCAAAGCGGCGAAAGTCTGGTGGACGAGGCCGTCACCGCCGACCATGTGGCGCAGGTGGTCTCACGCTGGACCGGCGTGCCGGTGGACCGCATGTTGCAGGGCGAGAAGGATAAGCTCCTGAAAATGGAGGCCGAACTTGCAAAGCGCGTGGTCGGCCAGCTGGAGGCGGTCAAGGCTGTCTCCACCGCCGTGCGCCGCGCCCGCGCCGGCTTGCAGGACCCGCACCGCCCCATCGGCTCCTTCATGTTTTTAGGGCCCACCGGTGTCGGCAAAACCGAACTGACCAAGGCGCTGGCGCAATATATGTTTGACGATGAAACCGCAATGGTGCGGCTCGATATGTCGGAATATATGGAGAAACATTCGGTGTCGCGGCTGATTGGCGCACCGCCCGGCTATGTCGGCTATGAGGAGGGCGGCGCTTTGACCGAGGCCGTGCGCCGTCGCCCCTATCAGGTGGTGCTGTTCGATGAAATCGAAAAGGCGCATCCGGATGTGTTCAATGTGCTGCTTCAGGTGCTGGATGATGGCCGCCTCACCGATGGTCAGGGCCGCACGGTTGATTTCCGCAATGTGCTGATCATCATGACCTCGAACCTGGGTTCGGAATATCTGGTCAACCAGAAGGAGGGTGAGGATTCAGAACTGGTGCGGGTGCAGGTGATGAAAGAGGTGCGGGCACATTTCCGGCCCGAATTCCTCAACCGCATTGACGAGATCATCCTGTTCCACCGCCTGAAGCGCGAAAATATGGCAGCGATTGTCGATATTCAGATCAAACGTCTGGCCAGCCTGCTGGAAGACCGCAAGATCACGCTGGATTTGAGCCCCCGTGCCCGTGAATGGCTGGCCGAACAGGGCTATGACCCCGCCTATGGCGCGCGGCCCTTAAAGCGTGTCATCCAGAAAAGCCTGCAGGATATGCTGGCCGAACGGCTTTTGGCCGGGGAGATTGCGGATGGCTCGACCGTGCCGGTCGGGTTGAAGGACGAGGCTCTGTTTATTGGTGAGGAAACCGACGAGGCCGAGGAAAAGCCGAAATCATCCCGCAAGCCGATTGTGGTGAGTTTTCCCAAAGGTTCCGTGAACTGACTTTATCCGGGGGAGAGGCGCTGGCCTCTCCCTCTCCCTTTTTGGGCCTGCGCAAGTCATAGAGGCCTGAAACTGCGCCGTGTTTAGAATCTGTTGCCTTTAGTCTCCCTCTCCCCATTAAAATGGGGAGAGGGTGGGGTGAGGGGCATTTTTATGATTCCAAGCCCCTCATCCTGTCCTTCTCCCCGTCCTTCGAGACGGCCTGCGGCCTCCTCAGAATGACGGGGAGAAGGAACGCTCACAGTATGTTTCCACCTCAAAACAGCAGGCTCTAAAACAGCTCATAATCATCATGGTCTGGGGCATGATGTTCGGTGAGAGCGGTTTCAATGCCGCGCAGGCGGGTGGCCAGCTTGCCCAATGTGACCGAAGATGTGGTTTTATGCGTATCCACCAGCACATTTTCGGATAAATGCGATGAAATCGAGCCCAGAAAATCGGCAACAGCGGCAATTTCCTGCGAAAGATGATCCAGATATTGCAATTCACCCATATCCGCATCACGGGTATGAACACCGGCCTGCATCATGGCGCCCACAGCATCCTGCAGACGGATAATGCCGCTCTGCATTTTGCGCAGCTCATCACTTGTGCGGTTCAAAACCTGATCCATAGGCTGCAAATGGCTCACCTGAGGGGCTGTTGACATTATTTATCTCCGCGCGGGTGGTAAATTTGGCAGAAAAAGCTCGAAATCATCAAAGGATGCCGGTGCCGCAACCGGTGGTTTGGGCGCCAGTTGCTCTATGCTGGCATCACCAACATAAATCTGCCGGACACGCCCCGTGACCGGTGAATAGATAATCCGCCGGCCCCGTTCACCGCCAAAATCACTGCCGGCGAGCTGTATATTTTCATATTTCAGAAAACGGACAGCAAATTCGGCATTTCTTTGGCCGATATCGGAAAGGCCCTTCATCATCCGGGCGCCGCCAAACAGTTTTGCCTCCAGCCGGTCGCGGCGCGCACCTTCCCGCATCAGGCCGTTGATCAGCAATTCCATCAGATGCACGCCATAATCCTCGCCCGCACTCTGTCCCGAGCGCTCAGCATCGCCGGGCAGAAGAAAGTGATTCATGCCGCCAATACCGGCCACCGGGTCGCGGATACAGGCAGCAACACATGATCCGAGCAAGGTGGCCAGCACAACCTGCGGGTCACGGCTGACCTTAAATTCACCCTGCACAATATTGACCCGCTTTTCCCCGGCCGTCACATCGCTCATGCAAGCCGCCCAACAACGGATTCAATCGCCGTCTTCATAGAAACTGCCGTAATGGGTTTTTTGACATAATTGTTCAGACCGATCTGACGCCCCCGCTCAATCAGCGATTTATCGGCACTGCCAGTGACCAGAATGAACCCGATACGGCTGGTGGGCTTATGTTCACGCAGGGCTTTGAGCAGCCCCAAACCATCAAGACCCGGCATATTCATATCTGAAATCACCAGATGCACCGGTTTGGCCATCAGGGTTTTCAGGGCTTCCGTGCCATCCTTGGCCATGGCCACATTGCGGATGCCAAGCTGGGCCAGCGTATCCACAAGCAACGTTCGGCTGACAAATGTGTCATCGACCACGATGACCTGGAGGTTCTGAGCAAGAGACATGAGACTTAGCCTTTTCGGTTTGATGAGGATGTGAGGGTAAGAATTTCATCCGCAATTCTGCCCAGAGGCAGCTGCTTCTCGACCGCAGAACGTTCGAAAGCCACTTTCGGCATTCCATAGACAACGCAGGAAGCCTCATTCTGCCCCAGCGTGCGGGCGCCTGCCTGCCGCATGGCCAGCAATCCGGCGGCACCATCATTGCCCATACCGGTCAGAATCACACCGACAGCCTTGGCCTTGCGCACATTGGCAACCGAATGAAACAGCACATCCACCGAAGGCCGGTGCCCGTTGACCGGCGGCCCCTCGCGCAATTTGCAGCGCAGCTGATCTGTCTGGGCAACCTCAAGATGCGCATTGCCCCCCGGCGCTATATAGACATAACCGGTTTTGAGCACGGCGCCGTCCACAGCCTCCGAGACATTGGCCGCAGACAGGTTGTTGAGGCGATTGGCGAAGGTTTTGGTGAACAGCGGCGGCATGTGAATGGTCACCACCGTCGGCGGACAATTGGACGGATAGGCCGAGATAATGTCGATGAGTGCATCAACACCGCCGGTTGACGCACCCAGCGCCACCAGCTTGCCATCCGGAACAAAAAACTTTTTACTCGTGGCCAGCGCCTGCTGTTTCGAGGCCCCCGACTGGCCAACGCGCGCACGCGCCGCCATACGCACCTTGTCTGTCAGGCCATCAAACGAATCAGGCTCCTCGGACGAGGGTTTGGAGACATAATCAACAGCGCCGATTTCCAGCGCCTTGATGGTGGCACCGGCCCCTTTCTGGGTGAGAGATGACACCATGATCACCGGAAAGGGGCGCAGCTGCATCACCTTTTCGAGAAAGGCCAGCCCGTCCATATTGGGCATTTCAATGTCAAGGGTCATGACATCCGGATTGAGCGCCTTGATGGCTTCACGCGCCTGAAACGCATCAGAGGCCTGTCCCACAACTTCAATATTTCGATCAGCCGACAGTTTGGCGGTGATAAAACCGCGCATGGTCGCCGAATCGTCAACAACAAGAACACGAACAGGATTCATGATGTGGCCTTTGCTTTATATCTGTAGGTTGTAATGCCGGCACTGGTGAAGTCCGGAGTGGCTGCCCCTGAAACCCGCTCGGAATGTCCGATATAGAGCCAGCTGCCGGGCATTAATTTTTGAGCCATATTGCTCCAGATGGCCTGCTGCGTTTGCGTCGAAAAATAGATGACAACGTTGCGGCAGAAGATAATGTCAAACCGGCCTTTCATCGGCCAATGACCATTCAGATTCAGCTCCATAAAGGAGATGAGCTTGCGCGGCACCTCGCCCACACGCCATTCCTGCGCGGACTCGGTATCGGCCGGTGAAAAATAGGTTCGCTTCAGTTCCGGCGGCACAGCGCTGAGCGCAGCCTCCTCATAAACACCGCGCGCACCAAATTTCAGAACCTGCGGATCGATGTCGGTTGCCAGAATGCGGATATCCAGCTGGGCAGCCTTTGGCTCCATGCCCAGAAGGGTCAGGGCAATGGAATAGGGCTCCTGCCCGGTCGAACAGCCTGCCGACCAGATTCTGACCCGGTCACCCTTTTGCGCGCTCTGCAACAAAGGCGGCAGGGCCACTGTTTTAAGGTGCTCAAAATGATGGTTTTCACGAAAGAAACTCGTGACATTGGTGGTCAGGGCCGAAAGCATCTTGCGCCGCTCCGCAGCGCCATTCGGGCCGGCGGCAAAATCGCAATATTCATTGAAACTCGAAAATTGCAGCTCGCGCAAGCGTTTGGCCAGCCGCGAATAGACCAGCATGGCCTTGGATTGCGGCAGTTCGATACCGGCATCCGCATAGAGCATATCGGCTATATGCTGAAAATTCTGGCTGGTCATAACAAATTCGCCAGCGACAATGGAGCCATTGCCTGTCGTATTCATCCGCCGGGGCGGAACGAGTGCGGTTTCAGGATTCACGCCGCTTCTCCCATAACCTGAGGTGTAATACCGTCCAGCGCGATGACACTGATCATCCGGCCTTCAATCGCCAGAACGCCGCGCACGAATGCCTTGACATTGTCGGAAACAATGTCCGGTGTTTCCTGAATGGAATCAGGAGGTTGCATCAGAATATCCGAAACGGCATCCACCAGGAGGCCAATGCTCTGGCGCCCGACCTGCACAACAATAATCACATGGCGCGCCGTCGGCTCAGCCGGAGAAAACCCCAGCCTGTCGGCCAGATCAATAATGGGCAAAACAGTGCCGCGCAGGTTGATCACGCCGCAGACAAAGGCAGGGGAGTGGGGCAGGGTTGTGGCCGGACTCCAGCCACGGATTTCCCGCACGGACATGATATCGACACAAAATTCTTCCGCACCAATCCGGAAGGTCAGAAATTCGGATGCGGAAACAATGTCATTTTTATGGGGAGTGCTCATGACCTTTAACCTGCTATTGCGAGGGATGTTTCATAAAGAGGAATTTGCTGGTTTGAATGCGCGACAAACGAATCAATATCCAGAATGAGAGCGACGCGGCCGTCACCCAGAATGGTCGCGGCCGCAATGCCGGGCACATGGCGGTAATTGGCTTCCAGACTTTTGATCACCACCTGCCGCTGATCGATGATGGCATCCACCATCAGGGCGCTGCGGGTGCTTGAATCGGTCTCGACAAGCAAGGCCACCGAGCTGAGCGGATCTGAATGTTTGGCCCTGAACCCGAGCGAGCGGCCCACATCAATCAGCGGCACAAAACCGCCACGGTCGGCAATCACCTGGCTGTTCACCCCCAGCTGATGCACATCTTTGGGTTTGGGCCGCATGGTTTCAACAATCGCGGTCAGGGGAATGATCAACGTCTGATCGGCCACTGTGACCACCATGCCATCCAGCACCGCCAGGGTCAGCGGCAGGCTGAGCGAAAATGTCGTGCCCTTGCCCGGATTGGAGGCAATGGCAATGCGCCCGCCCAAGGATTGAATGGAGCGTTTGACCACATCCATGCCCACACCACGGCCGGAAATCGCCGAAACCGTGTCCGCAGTCGAAAAACCGGGAAGAAACAGCAGATTGTCGATTTCAGAATCGGTGAGTACCGAATCCGGCGGTATCAGCCCCTTGTCGATGGCAATGGATTTCACGCGCGGGCGGTCAATGCCTGCACCATCATCAGCCACCTCAATGACAATGCGGCCTGATCTGTGGCTGGCGGACAAACGAACCTCGCCCTGCGAGGCCTTGCCATTGGCCAGACGTTTCTCAACCTTTTCAAGGCCGTGATCCACCGCATTGCGGATCATATGGGTGAGCGGATCGGCCAGACGTTCAATCACCGTGCGGTCCACCTCGGTCGTGTCCCCTTCGGTGCGCAGACGCACCGCCTTGCCGGTGGCATCCGCCACCTCGCGCACAATGCGCGACATGCGCTGGAACAGCAGTTTTACCGGCTGCGCACGGATGGCCATGACGCTTTCCTGAATTTCACGGGTCAGCTGCTCAAGGGCATTCAGGCCGGCCAGCACATTGGAGGAGCGCGCCAGTCCGCCCTCGATCACACGCTGCGACAGCATGGCCTGATTGATCACCAGCTCGCCCACAAGATTGATCAGACGGTCAACACGGTCGAGATCCACACGGATTGTGGCATTGACAGCCGATTCTGCAGCTGCGGCCTCGGTTTTGGCTTTGTCCGCAGCCTCAGCCCCACCGGATTTAGCACCGGCTGGGGCCAGTTGAGCCGCGCCTGTATCGGTCTGCGCTGGGGCAGCCTCCCCTGATGCCGGATGCAAGGGAATGACCGTGCTCACCGGTTCAGGCGCGGCAACCTTTTCCACCTCAAGATCGCAATCGCCCAGAACAAATTCAAAAATATCGCGGATCGCTGTCTCGTGCTGCAAAGTCACCAGCCGGATCGTCCAGACGAGATAGGCCCCCTCAGGATCAAGCTCCGACAAGGAGGGCAGTTCGCTGGTGTCGCATTCCACGGTCATTGTGCCGAGATTTGACAGCTCGCGCAGCAAAAAGGTGGCTTCATTGCCATTGCGATAGAGCAGCAGGTGCGGTTTGAAGGTGATTTTAAACTCGTCACCCGCGGGCACATCGTCCTGAGCCTCAAACATATCCAGCGAGAAGGTGACAGGCACGAAATCCGTGATTTCTTCTTCCTCGCTGTGACCATCAGCATCCGCATTCAGACCGGCGCCGCGGTTGATGGCATCCAGCTCGGCGGTCAGATTGGCGGCGCTTTCTTCGTCGAATGTATCCCCCACCCGTTCGGCATTGACGAGATCGGTCAGGACATAGGCGGCTTTAAGCATGGTTTTCATGACAGCCGGAGTGCCGACCAGACGCTCCGAACGCATCAGATCCAATGTGCTTTCAAAGGAATGAGCAAAACGCACCAGCCGGTGAAGCTGAAAGGCACCCGCGCCGCCCTTTATGGAATGAACCGCCCTGAAAATCGCATTCACGGTTTCGAGATTGGTGTTGCCTTGCTCCATAGACAGCAGGCCTGTTTCAAGCTCAGCGAGCTGTTCCTCACATTCCTGAAAAAACGTCTCTTTGATCGCAGCCATAGCGTCCATTGTCGTATCTCCGGGGTGAGTTAAGGCGAAACGCGCCGAATAATGTCGAGCAGCTTGACCGGATCAAAGGGCTTGACGATCCAGCCCGTTGCGCCGGCCTGCCGGGCACGGTTACGCTTTTCCGCATCAGCCTCAGTGGTCAGAACAATGATCGGCACAAAACGGAAGCGGTCGTCCTTGCGCACATGTTCGATAAAGCCGAAACCGTCGAGATTGGGCATATTGATATCGGTAATGATGACTTTGGGCGTTTCCTGCTCCAGCACCTCAATGCCATCGAGCCCGTCAACAGCCTGCACAACGCGATATCCCCCGCCCGAGAGCGCAAATTTCAACATGTCACGCATCGTGCGCGAATCATCAACAGTCAGAACAGTCATGGTCATGGCAAGGTCTCCACAGCGGTGAATTGATGTGGCGCGAAGCCAAACAATTTGAGGTCGTCGATAAATTTTTCGGAACATTCGGCAAGCGCAAAAGCATTGCCGTCCTCGGCCCAGCTCCGGCACGCGGAGAGTAAAATCTGCACGGTCTGCCCGCCCAGATGCTGAACCTGCGAGGCATCCACACGGATATTGCGGCCCCGCAATTCCAGAAACTGGCGCGCGGTGGCCATTGCCGATGTCACATTGAGAACCGGGCGTAGCCGCACAATGGCAAAGCCGTCGGGCCCATCATCAATGCCGTCCGCCTCAGCCAAATCCGCCTGAACCGGCGCCTCCGGGGTGGTGTGTGGCCCATTCTGCGCTGCATCTTCGGAGTGCGGCTGGGCCGGTTCCTCCGGATCTAACCCATCTTTGAGATTTAACACTTCATCCATATTTAAAACTCCTGCCAATCATCTTTTTGTTCTGCGACCGACTTCACAATGCTCAAAGGTCTGAATTCATGCCGGGGTGGCGAGTCCTTGGGCTGGAACACATGCGGAACGGCTTTTTTCATGGCCTGACGCAGATTTATGTCCCCCTGCCAGAAGTCCTTTTTCTTCTGCCAGAGGCCTTTCCTGTCCGTATCCTGCGGAACCGGAGAAAGCTCATGTGTGCCGGAGGGCGAAGCCTGCCTGTCAGCACTCGTATTGAACTGGGCAACCAGAGCCATCAACGCCTGGCTTTTTTCGGCAAGAGACCGGCTGGCCGCCGTGGTCTGGCTGGCCATGGCTGCATTTTGCTGGGTGGCCTTATCCATGTCAGCCACGGCCTGACACAATTCCTGCAAGGCCAGAGACTGATTTTTGGCATTGGCGGCGATATGGCCGACAACATCATTGATCGTCGCCACTTTATCGGCAATCCGGTCGAGCGAAACACCGGTTTCCGAAACAAGCCGGACACCCTCCTCCACTTCCTGCGATGAGGTGGAAATCAGGGTTTTGATTTCTCTGGCTGAATCTGCGGAACGCTGTGCCAGCGCCCGCACTTCCGAGGCCACAACCGCAAAACCACGTCCGGCCTCGCCCGCGCGTGCGGCCTCAACCCCGGCATTGAGGGCAAGAAGATTGGTCTGAAAGGCAATTTCATCAATAAGACCAATGATCTGGCTGATTTCCTGCGACGATTTCTCAATTTTACTCATGGCGCCAACAGCTTGACGCACAATATCGCCGCTCTGTTCAGCATCATCTCGGGCGCCGGACACAATCTCCTGCGCCTGTCTGGCCCCTTGCGCCGTTTGCGCCATGGATGAGCCGATGCTGCTCAGGGTTGCAGTGGTTTGCTCCACATTTGCCGCTTGTTTTTCGGTGCGCCGGGACAAATCATCCGAAGCCCCGGCAATCTGCGCGCTGCCTGCCCCGATGCTGTCCGCATTATGCTGGATTGTCAGAATGGCCTGTTGAATTCGGGCCATGGATTGATTGAAACTGATGCGCAGGGGCTCCAAAGACGGGGCAAAGGGCGTATCAATCCGAAAATGCAGGTTGCCCTGCGCCAGTTGCTCAAGGCCCTGGTGCAGGGCCTGACTGGCCACAGAGAGAATATGAGCCTGCGCATCACGCTCGGCCTCGCGGGCATCACGCAGCGCGTGGCTCTGACGGCGCAGACTATCGGCGTCCTGCTCCAGCTTCAGCCGGTTGACTTCACCATCCCTGAACACCTCAACCGCCCGGGCCATAGCACCGATTTCGTCACCACGGGCAACAAAAGGCACGGCAACTTCGGTTTTGCCCGCAGCCAGACCCGTCATGAGGCGCGTCATGCGCTTGACCGGAATTCCGATCACCGAATAGAGCCAATATCCCGCCGCAAGCGCCACCATCAGCGATATCAACATGCTTATACGCTGGCTCATGGCAATAAATTGCAGCGCATTCTGGATAAAGTGCTCTCGGTTCAGGGATAAAGCATTGATCTTATTCTCAGCTTCTTCCAGTGAATCACGAAAATTCTGTTGCAGCTCGCTGGCTTTTGGCGCGCGGGCAATGGCCAGAGCCTCGTCAACAGCCTTTTCGGAATATTTCTGAATGGCGGGATCGCCGATCTGCACACGCCAGGCGGCTGAGGCGGCTGCCACTTTGTCCAGTGCCTGTAAAATATCCGGTTCGATCTCCGGCAGGTTTTGCGCGGCGGTCATTTCCTTATGAAACTGCTCAACCGCTGCTTTGTATAATTTGGCGTGACGCTCAACACCGGTCAGCAAAAAGCCACGCATGGTATGGGCCTGATCCAGATGCGCTGTCGCGGCATGGCTTAGATGCGCCAGAATAATATGGGCCTGCTGGCTGCCTTCGAGCCTATCTTCGGCCTGCATGTCCAATTTCAGCAAAAACGCATTGGGGCCGGTGCTGCATATCAGCACCAGTGCAAAGCTCATCACCAGTTTCTGGATCAAAGATGCGTTCTTTAAAATCATGCAGGGCTCCGGCCGCCTTCTGAGCTGAATAGGGTTTCGCTGACTGTACAGATAAAACAACCTAAGGTTTTAAAATTGCATAAACACCCTTTTAAAGTGTAATAGTTAACAAACCTTTTCACCCCCGTTGTAAAAAACGTGGCTGGCGTGAGGCCGACCTCAAACCTGCGACATTCGTAAACAGGCTTAAAAATTGCCAAATTCTTCTATAGGTTGTATAATATTATTTATTTTATAAATAGTTGTGTTTATCATCCGACCAAACCCCACGCCAAATCAACGGGATTGTCCGGCCGATTCTCCTGCGATGAGCGGATTTTGAGCCGGTACACTCCAGTCACGGGACAGCCGTCATGACAGATACAACCTCAACCTATCTGAATATAACCAACAATCTGGCATCGATGCAGGCGGCCACAGCCAAATCGCCGGATGTTAAAGTGGCAACACAATATTATAAGGCCAATATCGGCAAAGCGACCTCGATCGACAGTTTCGTCAATAATTACAGGCTGTTGTCCTATGCCCTCACCGCCTATGGCATGGAAGACCAGATTCAGAACACCGGTCTTATCAAAAAGGTGCTGCAAGGAGGGACAACAAGCTCAAAAAGTCTGGCCAATACATTGAACGACAAGCGATTTCTGGCCTTTGCCAAAGCGTTTGATTTTGTCGGCAGCGGCGCGGCCTCGGTCAGCACCTCCAGTGCAGTGGCCCGCACAACCGCCGCCTATACTGAGCAAAAGCTGGAGGACAATGCCGGACAGCAGAACCCCGGCGTGCAGATGGCCCTTTATTTCAAACGCATTGCCTCCACCATCACGGATCCCTATCAGATTTTAGGCAACACCAAGCTCACTCAGGTCATTCAAACCGCACTGGGTATGCCCAGCGTTGCCTCCGGCTCGGCAAACGCCCTCGACAATCAGGCGAGCGCCATTAAAACAGCTCTGAATGGCATGAAAGACCTGCAGAACCCGACCAAGGTCAACCAGCTGGCCCAGCGGTTCACCGCCAATTATGATATGCAGAATGCCTCGACCACAACATCAAACGCGGATATTTTGTTTGGCGGCAGCTCAGGCTATGGGGTGAGTGAGTCCCTGCTGGAGAGCATTCAGAGCCTCACACTCGGGGGGTGAAGCTGCCGGGCGGGCGCGAGGCGGGCCATGGTGAAGGCATCAACAAGGTCACAGCCACGCCGCGCAAAGGCCTTGTGCCGTCCCTCAATATCAAATCCGAATTTTTTATATAAATATATGGCGTGATCATTGTCACAAAACACCAGAAGCTCGACACGATTCAGCCGCAGCAGAAGATCCGCTGTCGCCAGAATGGCGGTGAGCAACAGCGAGCCTATGCCACGGCTTTGCAAGGCGTCATGGACAAACAGGCTCAGCAAGCCGACATGGCTCTGGTCGCCCCGTTTGGGAAAAAGTCCGGCATAGGCAATGGCCTTATCCGCAAGCGTGGCAACAATTTCAAAATTCGCCGCAGCATGTGCCGCAAAGCGACTTTCAATATCTTCCGGTGTGTGAAAAGGCTCTGTCACCACGCCATAACGGCAACGGGGCTGGGTGAACACCTCAAACAAAGCCTCGGCATCGCGGCTGTCGCGCGGGCGAATGGCAAAATTTTTAAAGTCCGGCTGAACATAAATTTTATGGAACAGCGACACGTGATCCTTCTGAATATCATACTCTGGCATTCCACATCCCATTCCTGCCTTTATGCGCGTTCAGACTAGCCTGGCGCCGGAGTGAGCCGGCAGTCTGGCCCCTCATGGCTCTCGGGTTTTGAACATTGATCAGAGAGCTTGCGCCAATCTGACGCGCGTGGCGGCAGACAGCCCCGCCGTGCCGGCACCGGCCAGTTTCCGGATTTCTGATCAGCCTGAGGCAAGATTGACGCGCAATGGTTAACCATCACAGTGAACGGAGTGTTCCATGAACAATGATATTGTTGAAGGCCTGCAAAAAATCCGCGATCAGGTGTTTGAGCGCCTGCAGCTCAATCCGGAATATCGCGCTCTGAGAGCCATTGATAAAACCATCAATGATATTATTGCCATTGCGGAAATGCCCACGGCCCGTCCTGTGACCATGAGCCCGCACACATCGCGGCGCGAAGCGGAAGACCAGAATATGGCCGCCGAAACGGTGTTTGCCGCGCCGCGTCCGGCAGCAGCCAAAGTCAGCGCCGCACCCTTGTTCCCAGCGCATAGAGTGGCATAAGCCCAATCACTTGCCTCAAGTCTCATGCCATATGAAAACCGGTATTCCACAGAGAGGGGCCCTGCCCAAGGCTGCGCCCTCTCAAACACAGTTTTGCCCTTCGGCACACCCGTTCTGAACCCCAAAAAAGCGATATTTACGGCGTCAGCGCGCTGATCGTGCCATGATTGGTGACAACAACCCAGTTGGTACCGCGCTGTTCAATGGCCGTCACCTCATGGCCGCCATCAAGATGTGAGCCGACCCTGACTTCGGTAAAACCACGCCGCCCCTCCAGCACCGCCGTACCCTTACCCGCAATCACCAGTGAATAGCCCTCCACCTTACCGGCACTCTCAGGCGTCGGCTTGGCGGACACTGTGCCCAAAGGTGTCAGATCCAGCGCCACAGACGGAGCGGCAGAAGCGGTAATCTCGGGTTTTTGCACAGGCAGGGCCGAAACAATCGGCTGTTTCCAATAGAGCACATCATAAGAATAATCATGCGGTTGTGGCGCGCGTTCATGGTCTTGAACATTGCGATAGACCATGGATATGGCAAAAGTTGTGCTGCCCAGCGCCAGAGTGACGCCATAGGCGGTGATCATCTTGTCGGAACCGGCCAGCTCCAGCAGGCTGAGGCCGATCAGCGCACCGGCCACGGATCGCTTTCTGGCCTGCGCGGACCCAGGCTGTGGCGGGACAGGCCTGGCCGGCATATGTTTTTGGGGTTTATGCGGTGCAGAGGTCATTTCATCACCTCGGATTTGGTGAAAAAGTTCAGCTCTTCCATGGCAATGTCCTTGACGACATCGGCTTTCATCCGCGCATTGGCCAGTTTGATCAGCTGTTTGACAAAATTGTCAATATTATAGGCTTCAAGATGGCGGAAATCGAGCTGCGGGTCGGAATAGAGCAGGCGGAACGCATCTTCAAAAATATAGGTTTCGGGCGGAATTTTCTGGTCTTTTGCCAGTTTGGCATCAAGGGTCAGGCCCATACGGGCTACAACATAGCCCTGCAGGGTGCCCTCGGCAATTTTAGGCACAGAAACCGTATCCATCTTGCGATATTCCGTTTCGATTTTTGCCTCTGCCGCAGGTTCAGGACGCAGCATATAAAACCCCGTGCCCAGAACCGCGCCGGCCACAACCACACCCATCCACAGGCCCAGCAAGATTGTCCGTATCATGACCTGCGCCCCTTCCGGATCAGCGAATATGTGCCATCGGACTCCGCCTCGGACATGGCGCGCGTCAATATGGCGGCAATTTCCTGCACGGCGGAGAGATGAATGTGCAGAAGCTCACCATTGCGGCGCAATTTGCTGCGCAGCGTGCCGGATATGCCCTGCCAGAGCGGATGATCATAAAAGGACTCGAAACTGCGGGAGCAGCGGTTCAAATCCAGCAAAGCCAGCCGCTTGCGCTGATTGAACTCATCGCAGCGGCTCATGTCATGCCGGAGCAGCGCTTCGGTTTCCTCGTCGATCAACTGCTCAAGACGGGCAAGAATTTGCTTCAGCCCGTTAAAAATAAGCGATGGATCGGCGGCGGGTTCAGGCGTGCTCATCATGGTTCAGCCTTGCGTCAGAGACGTCGGATGCGGATAATGCGGCGCAAGACGGGCCGCCAAGCCAATGCCGCCGCGCTTGGCCACCGCCTCGCCAATATATTGCGCGCTCAAGGATTGCCACATTTCACCCGCCATGCCTTTGCCATAGACCGCCTCATTGTCTCTGGGCAGCATCAGGCCGATGAAGTTTCCCAGAATAAAAGCTTCAAATTTTTGCAGGCCGGACTGGGCACCCTGCGGCATGGGATGGTCATGAAGATTGTCCAGCCCCGCCCGCATCGCCGCCACGCTGTTTGTGCCTGCGGCGATGACGTCACCCTGCGCAAGATAATGGCCAAAATCGGCATCCGCCCCGTCGGGCGCTGCGGTTTTTGCCAGATTGTCCAGCCGCTCCAGCGCCACTTTCCGGCGCGCCGGATCAGCCGCATTGGCGACATCAAGCACAAGATCTGAAACGGTAAGAACGGACACTGAAGATAACCTGAGCCGGTGAGGATAGTTTGAGCCTAATGTCTCAAGCTGGATCGAGGCTTGTATCGGGCCGCTGCGCAATCTGATCGATAATATCATCGAGAGCGTTGCGCTCGGCCTCCACCTGTACAAGCCCGTCATAACGCTGCATCAGCCGCTGGCTTTGCTCCAGCTTGTGCGACATGCTGCGCAGATCGGCCTCTTTCAGAATTTTGACCTCTCTGGCCTGCGCCAGCCGTACATGGCCCGAACGCGATTGCTGGTGCAGAACCTCGCCATAAGCGCCTGCACCCATCGACTCATGGGTCAGAGCCGCATTCAGAGCCTCCATCCGCATATGGGCAGCCTCGACGATCCGGCTGGCCTGCGCAACATGCAGCTGATGCAGCACATGCTGGCTTTCCCGCACTTTCAACAGCCGCTTTGCCATGGCCAGACGACGATCCGCATCCATGATTACCCCCGCAGCCAGTCCGAAAAGCCCAGCATGAACAGGTCCAGACTCTGGGCAATGGTGAAATAAACCAGCATCAGCCCCAGCGCGACCACCAGCGGCGTCAGAATAAAATACACCGGAATATTGGGAACGAGTTTGTTGAGCAGGCCGGAAATCAGATTGATCAGCACCCCATAGACAAAAAAGGGCGCGCCCGCACGCAAAGCCAGCACAAATGAACGGGCCAGCGCATCCACCACCTGCATCAGCGCCGGACGGGCCATAAATCCATTGACCGGCGGCAAGGCCTCATAGGACTGCACCAGCGCCCTGATCACCTCAAGGTGCTGATTCGTGATGAAAAACAACATGCTCACACTCAAACTGGCCAAGGTGGCCAGCGCCGGAACCGAACCCTCCTCGCTGATCTGCACGGTAAAGGCATTGGCCATGCCAATGGCATTGGCGGCCAGCACGAAGGCCATTTCCAGCCCCATGAAAAAATACCGCGCTGTCAGGCCGATCAGCCCGCCAATGGCGCATTCCGACAGCAGCAGACCGAAACGCAGCTCATCCGCCTGCCCCGCAACCACCGGCCCGACCAGCACAGACAGGCGCATATACAAAGCCAGCGAGAGCGACAGACACACAAACAGCCGGATCATCACCGGCACGCGCGGCGAGCTGAAGCCGGGCATCAGCATCAGGCAGGTGCCGATACGGCAGAAAATGGCAAAGCCGCGAAAAAGCGGGTCAAGCAGCGCCTCATTCATGAAATCGTTCCCAGCATCTGGGTTGTGATGCCGCGCGCAATTTCAAGCTGCGACAAGACCGAAAGATTGGGGAACAGCCGCTCAATGATCATGCGCACATAGGGGCGGGCATCGGCAGCGGTGACGAGCACAAATGCGTCACCCTGATCCATTTTTTGCCGGATGACGGTGGAGGCCTCCTGACTGAACTGCTCAACGAGGCGCGGATCAAGATCAAATTCGACAATATCGCCCCGATTGTCGCGCTTCAGGCTTTGGCGGAAGGCCAAATCCCAGCGGTTGCCCAGCCGCAGAATTTTCAGCACGCCGCCATCCACCAGATCCCCGCAGAGCTGCGCCGCCATGCGCATCCGCACATGTTCAACAATCTGCTCGGAGCGGCGGACATGCGGGGCAATTTCAGCAATGGCTTCCAGCAGCAGCGAGAAGTTACGGATCGAGACCCGTTCGGCCAGCAACAGTTTGATCACGGCCTGCAGGCCCGAATAGGAAATATGTGTGGGGATGATATCATCCACCAGACGCCGGTATTCGGGTTCAAGCTGGTCAATCAGATTGCGCAGATCCTTATAGGAAAACAGGCGGCTTAAGTTTTGCCGGATCAGCTCGCTCAAATGCGTCAGAATAACCGATGTATTGTCCACACCCTCAAAATTCTGACGCCGCAATTCGCCTTTCAGCGCGGGGGGCACCCACATGGCCTGCATTCCAAACGCCGGATCGCGGGTCATGTCACCGGCAATATCCGGCTTTGGCCTGTCACCGATCAGCACCAGCAATTCGCCGATCCGCATGGACTGCTGGCTGACCATCGTGCCATGAATCCGGATCTCGTAGGATTTGGCCGGCAAGGTGATGGAATCGGTGAGGGCGATTTCCGGAATGACAAAACCATAGGTTTTCGCAAATTTTTTACGCATTTTGGTCATGCGGCTGGCAATATCGGCGCGTTGCGGCAAAACCTGTAGCGCAAGCTGCTTGCCAAGGCACAGCTCAATATCCGGCGTGCGCAAATGCGCGTTCAGGGACTCGCGCGAACCGGCCTGTTCTTTTGTCTGCGCATCCTGACGGATTTTCTCCTCATCGGCCTGCGCCAATGCCTGTCTGCGCGGCACTGTATAAGCCACAAAGGCCAATATTCCGGCCAGGGTGCCAAAGGGCAGAAAGGGCAGGCCCGGCACCAGCGCAAACATCATCATCAGAATGGATGCCGCATAAAGCGCACGCGGATAATTGACAAGCTGGTCAATCACGGCCTTTTCCGCCGAGCCGCGTGTGCCGCCCTTGGACACCAGCAGACCGGCCGCCAGCGAAACAATCAGCGCCGGAATTTGTGAGACCAGACCATCACCAACCGAAAGTTTGGTGAACACATCCGCCGCCGCGCCCAGCGCCATATTGTGACGGGTGACACCAATGACAATACCGCCAAAAATATTCACCACCAAAATGATAATACCGGCAATGGCATCCCCGCGCACAAATTTCGAGGCGCCATCCATCGACCCGAAAAAAGCGCTTTCCTCCTCCAGTTCGCGGCGGCGCAGTCTGGCCTCGCGCTCGTCAATCATGCCGGAGGAGAGGTCAGCGTCAATCGCCATCTGCTTGCCGGGGATAGCGTCAAGGGTAAAGCGCGCGCCGACCTCAGCAATGCGCGACGCCCCCTTGGTGATCACCAGAAAATTAACAGTGATGATAATGGCAAAGACAATCAGCCCGATAACAAAATCGCCGCTCATCAGCAGGCGCGAGAATCCGCCGATAATATAGCCCGCCGCCGTAACCCCTTCCGGCCCGTGGGATAAAATCAGCCGTGTCGTCGCAATATTGAGCGACAGGCGCAGCAGGGTGGCCACCAGCAACACCACCGGAAAGGCCGAAAAATCAATCGGCCGCTGAATCCACAGCGCCACCATCAGAATCACAACCGAAAGCGCAATGGAAAAGGCCAGCCCCAGATCAATCATAATCGAGGGAATGGGCAGAAAGAAAATCGAGATGATCGCGGCAATGGCCGCAGCAAAGCCAATGTCGCGGCCGCCGCTGGCCACGGGCTTGTCTTTTAAACTCTGGGAAATCTGGGTCACATCCGCTCCGCAATTCTGGGGCTGAATTTGCGATGTAAAGCTTGCGCCGGTCTGGTGTGCACAGACCGGTCAGGCAGATGCTAAAATCCCTTTTCGATCCGCCCGTAAACATAAAGGGTGAAAGCGGACAGCCGCTCGCCGACAAAGGTGGCACTCAGCCCTATGGTGAGAAAAACAATCAGAATTTTCGGCACGAAGGTCAGGGTCATTTCCTGAATCTGGGTCAGAGCCTGAAACAGGGCAATCACCAAGCCGACAGTCATGGCCGCTATCACGGCAGGGCCGGCCCCCAGCACAATGGTCCAAACGGTTTTTTCCACCAGATCCAGCGCATCACTCTCATTCATGGCTGCTCGCTGCCCCTTAAGACTGAAATGGAATTGGAGTCTGTTATTTTTTACCGGAATCCACCCCCTCGCCCCGCATGGCAGGGAGAGGGATGGGGTGAGGGGCATGTTCATAAGTCCATGCCTCTCATCTTGAATCTTCTCCCCATCCTTCGAGACGGCCTACGACCTCCTCAGGATGAGGGGTGAGCAGGGGCGCTCATAAAGAATGTCCGTATAAAAACATCATGAGTTACGAACCGGTTGAACTGGTTGTGCTCGTGCTGGCGGTATAGGCGGGCAATGCCGTGGAGGGATTGGGATATTGCATACCCACCATCATATTATCCAGCGTTGTATTGGTCTGCACCTGCTGTTCCACGCTTGAGAATGTCGCCAGTTGCGACACGGTCTGCGTCGGGTCCATAGGATTGGTCGGATCCTGATTCTGCATTTCGGCAATCAATAATTGCAGAAACTGGTTGTAATTGACCGTGGCTTTGGTGGCGCTGCTGGCGCTTGTGCCTGATGAGGCGGTCGTGCCGGACGTGGGTGATGTTGAGGTAACGGACGTAACCATGAAATTGTCCTTTGCGTTTTGGCTTCAGGCCGCTTTGACAGGAGATGCAGCGGATGCGGGCGCGGCCTGCAGCTTGGCTTCCAGCGGATAGAGCGCGCGGATAACCTTCAGCGCCTCGAAATAACGCGAATCCTTGACCAGATCGCCGACCTCGGCCAGACCATCCCTGAGAATGGTATTGTCCAGCACCAGAGACATCTGCGAGTGAAACACCTCGAACAGACGTTTGGCCTCTATGGCTCCACCCGGCTCCATCAGCATCAGTTGCAACAGAAAATAAAGCTGGCGCATGGGTGTGGTGGCATCGGCAGCCTGCAACACATGGGCTTCCAGCAGAAAATGCGCATCATTGAGCAAGGAAATGGACACTTTGCGATCCACCCGCAACACAGCGCCATTGATATAGATTTTTTCACCCGCACGAAGAGATATGTTCATCGACACGACCTTCACTTCAGACCTTGTTTGATAATTTCAAATATTTCGATCAGACCCGCGATATTGTCCGATCGCCCCTCGCGCAGGGCATCACTCTCCTTGAACACCCAGAAACCGATGGAGATCAGCTGTGCCCGAAGGGCCTCCGGCAGAGAATTTTCCGGATGAATCAGGTCCTCCAGCAGAATCGACCAGAGCTGTGAGGAGAAATAGAAGGCATCAATCCAGGCGCGGCTGCCGCGCCCCTCACGTTCAGCTTGCTGCAAAAGCTCAATCGCACGCTCAAAGGCCAGCGTTTCATTCTCGCGCGCGCGGGCGCCCGAATCATCCATCACATCTTCATAAGAATGGCGGTACATAAGGTGCTCCCGTCTGCCGTTTGCGCCCACAGAGATTTAACTCCGTCCTCAGGGCAGGTATTTGACAATCGACATCTGTTCCATCTGGGCGGTGAGGCTATAGGCAGCCTCAATGCGTGTGTTCAGCTGACTGATCGAGGTCTGGGCGGTATAGGGATCCACATTCTCAAGATTGCCGATCTGCGTATTCATAATATTGATCTGGCTGGTCATATTGTCATTGGATGTCGTAATATCGCTCTGAACACCACCAACGCTGGAGGACACAGCCTGCAAGCTGGCGATGGCCGTGGACAGTGCCTTGATGGCCGAGGCGGAAATGGTTTGCGCGGTCGCCTTTGAAAAATTGCCGCCCCCAAGCTCGGCAATCATTGTATAGGCGGTGGCAAGCTGCTGAAATGCCGTATTATTGGCACTGACAGAGGTGGTGCGGCTCTCGCTCGGCCCGATCTGCGTTTGCAAAACCGTGCTGGAGGCGCTGGACGTATTGGCCCAGCCAGACCCTTGGTTGAGAGCAGCAAAAGGGCCATCCAGATAGGCCTGCATCTGCGCCGGCGTAATGGAGGATACACCCGCGCTGGACTGTGACATGCCGAAGGCCGTTTGAAAGCTGGCGTCCATAGCGGTTTTGGCCGCAGAGGCCGGTGTGGACATATAATTGGTCATGGGCGCGACGCCGGAATTGACCCCGGCAAAAATATAGCTGCCGGTCTGGCTGGTGTTCAGCTGGTTGGCCATATCCTGCAAATTCTGCTGTGCGGTCGAGACAAAAGACGTCATAGCGGCATTGCTGGTGGCCCCCGCCATGTTCTGCATCAGCGTTTGCGCACTGGTGGTGAGCGAGGAAATCACATTTTGGGTCAGGCCGAGCCGGGTCGAGACAATATTGTTCTCGCTCTGAATGGCGGTCAGCGCACTGACATTGTTGTAGAGGGAGACGGATTGCACCGTATTGGCCCCCAGCTGCAAACCGACATCGGCATAGCGTCCGGTGGTCATTTCCGTTTGCAGGGTTTGCAGATTTTTCTGCATGGACTGCAACGGACCGGCCAGCGAGAGATACATGCTGGCCGAGGAAATGCTGTTTGACGTCATGGCGCGGGTCTCATAGCGTTGATATCATGCGGTTATGCCCATCAGGCTGTTGAACATGCTGTCGATCGCGGTGATGAGTTTTGCCGAAGCCTGATATGAATTTTCCAGCGACAACATTTTCGTCATTTCCGTATCAATATTCACTCCAGTTGTATTGGAGAGAGCTTGCGTGGCGCTGGTCTGCATTGAGGTTTGAAAGGTGGAATTGTTGCTGGCGCTCTGGCGCTGGGCCTCCAGCCAGCCCACCGAGTCTGTGGCATAATTCTGCACGGTGGCGGATGTGCTCAGGCCCGAGGATGAACTGAAACTCTGGGCTGTGTTGAGCGCCGTCACCATGCTCTGCAAATGGGCACTGTAGGAGGCCGCGCCTGTCGAATTGCCATTATAAGCGGCGCCCGCCATGCCACCATCGCGCAGAGTGGTCAGAGAACCACCCTGTGTCGGGTCAACCGCCGGATTGATTTTGATCGAGGCGGCAAGGCCGGTGCTTGTGCTGGGCATATTGGGCCCGCCGGACCATGTCAGTAAGCCCGTCTGCCTGGGCAGACCACCGCCACTGGGATCGGTTTCGGAAAAAGCGGAGATCAGACCGGAGGCAATACCATCGAGCTGGCTTTGATAGGTGGGGGCCAGCGTATCACGCAACTGGGCAAGGCCGGCAATCGAGCCCGATTTCAGCGGCATGGTTGAGCCCGAGCCGGTCACAGGCACACCATCAACCACAACCGCCGCGCCTGTCACACCGGCTGAAAGCGGCGTCGTGGTTGAAAATGTCACCGTGCGCGGTGTTGTCTCAAACAGGGTTACCCCACTGTCGGTATAAATAACCGTGCCGCCATTGGATTGCTGCAGGGTTGAAATGCCCATATATTGGGACAAGTTTTGCAAAATACTGTCGCGCGTATCCATAGCGTCATTAATGGCGCCGCTGGTGGCGCCGCCGCTGATAATGGTATTATTGGCCTGCTGAAACTTGACCAGATCGGCATTGATATTGCTGACGGCGGTCGCCATATCCGTATCGGCCTGCTGGCGCACGGTTTGCACCAAGATCGAGGCAGAATTGAGCGCCGTGGCGGTGGTCTGCGCATCCGTCACCACCCCTTGCGCCTGATTCATATCATCGGGCGAGGACACATAGCTTTGCAGATCGCTGATCAGAGTGCCCACAAGTGCCGCCGGTGACTGGGCACTGGCTGTATCGCCCACCGTATTCTGCAATGTGTTCAGGCCGCTGCTGATGGCGCTGGCCGCACTGGACGCTGATGTTGTCGAAAGCATGGTGTCATAAAGAGTCTGGTCCGTTGCCCGCGTCACAGAGGAAACCGTGGCCAGCCCGGCAGAATCTGTCGTGACATTGGCTGTGCGGCGCGCGTAATTTGGCGAGTTGACGCCAGCTATATTGCCGGAGACGACATTGGACTGCGCCGAGACAACGGCCATTGACGATTGTGCGGCCTGGAAAGCTGTCGTTAAACTCATGTCCTGTGTCCTGCTATGCCCGGTCTGCGCTGTTTATGCAGGGGCCTTATTCCAAAAATCAGTTTTACTGCTGCTTGAGGGTCATCAGAATGTCGAGCATGTCCGTGCCGGTTTGAAACACTTTGGCATTGGACTGATAGGCATGTTGCGCCACGATCATATTGGTCAGTTCGCTGGCCAGATCGACCGTAGATGACTCCAGTGTCGCGGAGTCGATAGAGCCAAATCCCGCGGATCCTGCGGTGCCGACCAGCACCGTACCTGAAGCCAGATTGGGCGCGAACACATTGCCCGATTCGGGTGTCATCAGGTCAGGGCTGGATACAGTCGCCAGAGGAATCTTATAGCTGGGTACCGTCGTGCCATTGGAATAAACGCTCGACAAAGTGCCGTCTGAAGATATGGACACATGGTCGAATGTGCTCGGGGCATTGCCATTGGTCACGGCTGTGATCGGCGTATAGGCTGCGGCCAGCTGTGTCATGCTGGAAATATTCATGGTCATGGTCTGGCCATTGGGAATGGCCACAGAAATGGAGGACGGGCTGGTCAAAGCGCCGGTGGTACTGTTGAAATTCAGCGTTGTGGAATTGAGCGCGGCCGCACTATAGGGAAAGCCGCCACCTGAGGCCGCATCCGCCTGATTATAGACATCAATTTCCCAGGTATTGGCAGCGGTTTTGGTGGTGTAGACATCGAGCGTGACTGGTGCGCCCAGATTGTCATAGGCCACAATCGAGGATTTATCGGTATAGCTGGTGGCGCTGGCCGCGGATGTTGTGGTCGAGGATGAGGGCAGCGATGCTGTTGCCACAATCGATGCCGCAGAGGGCAGATTGGCCGAGAGCGTGGCCGTGGTTGTTGCTGTGGCGGTTAAGGGCCCCTGCCCGATATTGATCGGGATCAGCCCTGACAGGCTGTTGGCCACGCTGGTGCCTGTGCCAGAGGTGAGGGAATAGCCCATCAATGTATAACCGGCTGTATTGACAAGATCGCCTGTGGCATTTTGCACAAAAGACCCTGACCGTGTCAGAACATTGGCGCCGTTGCTGCCCTGAACAATAAAAAAGCCACTGCCATTCACCGCAATGTCCGTGGCCGAGCTTGTGCTTTGCAACGTGCCCTGACCTGTGATCATGTTTTGTGTTTTGATCGTGGCGCCGCCCCCCACCACCCCGCCGGGGTCTGCCCCGCCCAGCAATGTCTCAAACTGTGTCGAGGCCTCCTTATAGCCAACCGTATCCGAATTGGAGATATTGGTGCCAACATTGGTGAGCTTCTGGCTTTGCGCAGTCATACCCGATACCGCCGAATCCAGCACCCCTAACAAGCTCATTGATACATCTCCATAAATTTCGATCCCCCTCATTTAACAGGCAATAGCTTGCGCGAGACTGGTGAGGAGAGGCCGCGCATCACGCCAGCCCCGCGAAAGGCATAAGGCTTAATCAGCAAGAAACGCTGAAGGGGAGACATTATGCCGGGTACGATGCTGGATGAGAAATGGCTGGCCTCAGCTGATTTCGGCCCCGCTGTGCTGCGGCTGCGGCTGCTGGAAGTGCAGCTTATTCTCGACCGGGCCAACCTGTCTCAGGATATACGCGAGCGGGCCCGTCAGGTTGCGCAGGACCTGCGTCAGGCCATTGCCAATCGTCACTGCACCTCCCGCGCGGATGTGAGCGCCAAGCTCAGCCTGCTTCTGGACACAACCGCTGCGACCACAGCCCAATCCATAGATAAACCCGACCCGGCCACGCCCGGTCAGCACGCTCCGGCCCCAAACAGGCCCTGTGCGAATCACCCGAAAGCGGCCTGATATTGCCCGTATTGGCCTAAGGAGCGCCGCAATAGGTCGGCTCAGGGTTAAAATTTGCCTAAAATTTCATAAATCCGGCCCGAGAATAAAAAAAATCGCGGATGAATTTTTCTTACATTTCTTGCTCTGACGCTACGCCACCCCGCCTTCCACGCGCCATATGCACAAGGTGTCACTTAGCCAAAACAGTGTCAATTTGAGCGAAACTGCGCCATTCATGCTGAAAAATCTATTAACGCGCCAGATATTTCCAAATGTTATTTATGTATAAAATGACAATTTTTTCTAATTTAAAGTATTATTTTTTAAAAAATTCTTAAAATTTTGAAGTATATGAAAGTATTATTGAATAGTTATATCAAAATAATCATTAGAAAACACAATATATTGTAAACTAAAATTGACGATTCATCGAATATGAATAAAAACTACATCAGTTCACACTTTTGATTCGAGGAATGCAATGCTGGTCATTATCGATCACCGCGAAATGGTCACTGCGGGTTATGCCTCTGGCTTTAACAGCGAGGGTGTCGCCGCGACCGGTTTTTGTCCGGACGAATTCCGCGATTGGGTTCGTTCTGTCGCGCTCAAGGATCTGAATGCAATCGAGGGATTTCTGCTGGGCGACTGCCGCGAGCGCGAGACCATTCCGCGCATCATCCGGGAGCGTTCGGACGCGCCGGTAATTGCGATGAGCGAAAGCCAGTCGCTGGAGCAGACCCTGCAATTATTTGCTGCCGGTGTGGATGATGTTGTGCGCAAACCGGTACATTGCCGAGAAATCATGGCGCGTGTCGGCGCCATCCGCCGCCGCGCCGAAACCACCCGCGATTATGCCAGCTATGGCAAAATGGATGTCTATTTTGATGGGCGAGACCCATGTATTGACGGACAGGTGCTGACCCTGCCACGGCGGGAGCGGCGAATTCTCGAATATCTGGTGGCCAATCGTGGGCGGCGCGTCGATAAATCCCAGATTTTCAATGCGGTTTATGGAATTTTTGACGAAAATGTCGATGAAAACGTCATTGAGAGCCATGTCAGCAAATTACGCAAGAAATTGCGCGCCCATCTGGGCTGCGACCCGATCGACTCCAAGCGCTATCTTGGCTACCAGTTTGACTGAGCCGCAGAACATACTGCCCCTCTTTTCAGCGTGAAGAGGGGCAGATGTTATATCGGCAGACGGCGGGCGGCGGCATAATCCTTGAATTTATCGCGCAGGGACATGGCCCCTTCATGCGAGGCCAGCCAGCCCTCAACATGCTGTGCCAGATCTGCCACATCCAGCGCCAGAACCAGCGCCTTGAGCGGCCCGATGGATGAGGCGCTCATGGAAAGCGAGCGAAAGCCCAGGCCGATCAGCGCCAGAGCCTCCAGCGGCCTGCCGCCCATTTCACCGCACAGGGTCAAGGCTGTGCCATAGTGCCGCGCCGCACGCGAAATTTTATGCAACACCCGCAAAAAAGGCGGTGCCAGCGGATCAAAGCGATTGGCCACCCGTTTGTTGTCACGGTCAACAGCCATCACATATTGAAACAGATCATTGGAGCCGACGGACACAAAATCCACCCGCGGCATCAGTTCGTCAAGCTGCCAGAGCAGGCTTGGCACTTCCAGCATCACACCGAGCTTAAGCACGCTGGGCAAATCATAGCCATGGCGGGAGAGATGCGCCATCTCGCGCTGCACCAGCGCCTTGGCCGCATCAAATTCCTGCACCATGGTCACCATCGGAAACATGATGCGCAATTCGCGCCCCGCGCCCGCCCGCAACAGGGCCCGCAGCTGGGCCCGCAACAACGCCGGACGATCCAGCCCGATGCGCAACGCACGCCAGCCCAATGCCGGATTTTCCTCCTCCACACGGGTCATATAAGGCAAAATCTTGTCGCCGCCGATGTCCAGCGTGCGGAATGTCACCGGACGGTCGGGAATGGCATCCATAATGGTTTTATAGAGTGCATATTGCTGTGCAGGGCGCGGAAACTGCGCCGCCACCATGAATTGCAGCTCGGTGCGGAACAGGCCGATCGACACCGCGCCCGATTCAGCCACATGCTGCGCATCCACCAGCAGACCGGCATTCATATGCAGATCAATGGCTATGCCGTCTTTTGAGACGGCTGGCACATCACGCAACCCGCGATATTGCTCCTGCCGGCGGGCGCGCAGGCGGGCCTTCTCGCCATAGGCCGCCTCAACATCCGGCTGGGGCCGCAGCTGCACATCGCCGGTGCCGCCATCAATGATAATGGCATCGCCGGTTTCCACCAGTGTGGTGATATTGGCCACCTCCCCCACCATCGGAATGCCGAGGGAACGGGCGACAATGGCCACATGCGAGGAGGCACCACCATCCTCCAGAATAAGGCCGCGCAGCAGGCTGCGGTCATAATCCAGCAAGGCGGCAGGGCCCATGCTGCGCGCCACCAATATGGCATTTTCCGGAATGGAAGAGCGGTCAACAACCAGACTCTGGCCGGTCAACTGATGCAGCAAACGCTCGGCCAGATCGTCGAGATCATGCAGGCGCTCGCGCAGATAGGGATCGGTCTGGCGCTGCATTTTGGCACGCGCGTCATTTTGCACGCGCTCAACCGCCGCCTCGGCGGTGAGGCCGGTCATTACCGCCTCCTGCAGACGCCGGATCCAGCCGCGGTCATGCGCAAACATGCGGAAAGTTTCCAGCACCTCGCGATGTTCGCCCGGGCCGCTCTGGTTGCCCCGCTCGATCAGCACATCAATAGAGGCGCGCATTTCCTCAATGGCTGCATCAAGACGCGCCGTCTCGCGGGAAATGTCTTCCGCAATCAGCTGGGTCACAATCACGCGCGGCTGGTGCAGCACCACATGGCCAAGGCCGACCCCGTCAACAATGGGGATGCCCTTCAGGCTCATGGTGCCGGTGAGCACAATATCCGCGCCCGGCTGGGCCAGCGCCTGCAATTCGCCCGAGGCAATCATTTCCGCCAGCAGCATGGCGGTGGTTTGCATCACCTCGACCTCTTCCTCGGAATAGGAACGGCGGGCGCGGTTCTGCACCACCAGCACGCCCAATGTATTGCCGCCACGCAAAATCGGCACACCGAGAAAGGACTGATAGATTTCTTCGCCGGTTTCCGGCTTGAAGGAGAAGGCCGGATTGCTCTGCGCGTCAGAGAGCGCCAGCGGCTCGGCGGTGGCGGCGATCAGACCGACCAGACCCTCACCCGCCCGCATGGTGGTGAGATGCACGGCCTCACGCTTCAGACCCTCGGTTGCATAAAGTTCGAGCCGGCCATCGGCGCGCTGCACATAGACCGAGCACACTTCGGCCACCATATTGGAGGCAATATTGATGACGATCTTGTCCAGACGTGCCTGTGCATTGATCGGCTCCGCCATAATCTCGCGGAGTCGACGCAATAACAGACGGGGCCCGCCCAGAACCGCACGCACCAAATCCATCCCTCCAAAGCGCAAAACGCCTGCTGCTTTATTATCAGAGCTTCCCGCCATCAGCTATAGGCTGTTTAAGCCAAAATCCCCCGCTTATCCAGCTTAGAAACGCCCTATAGCCAATGCAAAGTCCGGGCCGCAACATATATTCAGCACCACCCAAAGCGATTGCGGCCAAATTGTTCAATTCTGCGGCAAATTGTATAAAATCATCTATCAGAACCAGATAAAATAATGTTTAAAGCACAGATGTCATCTTGCCCAAGACCCGCAGACACAGCACCCACCCTTGATAAAACCGGACCCGACCATGCCCACAGACACGGCCCATGTGCATGAACCGCGCGCCTTGCCACGCCTGACCCCGCTGCGGCGGCGCGTCCTCGATATTGTCGGGGCCGCCGGACATCCGGTCACAGCTTATGAAATTCTGGATCTGCTGCGCCCGCACGACGCCTCGGCCACGCCCGCCGGCGTATATCGCAGTCTGGACTTTCTCACCCGCAACGGGCTGACCCACCGGCTGGAAACGACAAAAGCCTTTGTGGCCTGTGCCATGCCCCATCACGCGCATGACAATCAGCCCATGGGCAGCCAGTTTCTGGTGTGCCGCACCTGCGGGCTGGCCATTGAGGCCCAGGACTCCAGCCTTGCCGCCGCCGTGGCCGCATTGGCACAGAGCCACGGCTTTGACATGCGCCAGGGCACAGTTGAAATGTCCGGCCTGTGCGCGGAGTGCCAAAAAAAATGATATAAAGTATCAAATAATATGTTGTATCATTTTTCTTCCCCTGTTATGGTCTTGATCATCGCAACAGGAGGCTATGAATATGAAACGACTGATGCTGGCTTTGGCTTTGACATCCTTGACGCAAGCCCTGCCGCTCTCGGCCGCTCAGGCGGCGCCGTTGAAAATTCTGGCCGCTGAAAATGTCTATGCCGACATAGCTGCTCAAATTGGTGGAAATTATGTCCATACAACCGCTATTCTGTCCAATCCGGATCAGGACCCGCATCTGTTCGAGGCCAGCCCTTCGGTGGCACGCGATGTGAAAAGCGCCGATCTCGTCATTCTCAATGGCGCAGGCTATGATGACTGGATGGCGAAACTGCTGGAGGCCAGCCCAAATACAACACGCAAAACACTGGAAATGGCCGAAATCACCCATGTCCAATCCGGAGAAAACCCGCATATATGGTATGATATTGGCCGTGTTCAAACCTTCGCCCATGCGCTGACCGAAACCTTATCGACACTCGATCCGGCGCATAAGCAGGACTTTGACCACAATTTAGCGAATTTTACAGCCTCATTGGATAAGATCGATCAGCAAATGCAAAGCTTTAAGACCCGTCATGGCCAGATGACCGTCACCGCAAGCGAGCCGGTGTTTGGCTATATGGCGCAAAATCTGGGGCTGGAGATGAAAGGCCTGAGCTTCCAGATGGCCATTATGAACAATACCGAACCGTCGGTGTCGGATGTGGCCGCCTTTGAGAAAAGTCTTAAAAATCATGAGGCCAGCGCCATGCTCTATAATGCGCAGGCCAGTTCGCCCAGTGTTGAGCGGCTGAAAAAAATAGCCATCGCCGCCGGAATTCCCATAGTGCCGGTCACCGAAACGGAACCCGCGCATCTCTCCTATCAGAGCTGGATGAGCGGGCAGATCCGTGCATTGGATAAAGCCCTTGGCGGTCAGCCTGAATGACACTTGCGCTGGACATTGAAAATTTAACCCTCCGGCGAGGCGGGAACCTGATCCTTGATTCCATCTCGCTGGAGATCGAGAATGGTGATTTTGTCGGCGTGCTTGGCACCAATGGCGCCGGCAAAACCACATTGTTCAAGGCCATTCTTGGCCTTGTGAGGCCGGAATCGGGACAGATCAAACTGTTTGGCGAAGATATCCGGCGCGGCAATGCCCATATTGGCTATCTGCCGCAGGCACGCAATCTGGCCTCGCATATTCGCCTCTCCTGCCATGATTATCTTCACTCGGCCTGGAATGGGCAGACCTGGGGCTTTCACCTTAATAGCCGCACCGCCGCTGACCGCGCCATTGCCCATGCCCTGCATCTGACAGGCTCCTCGGCTTTGGCCAAGCGGCCGATCAATGAACTGTCAGGCGGCGAGCGCCAGCGCATATTGATTGCCCAAAGCCTGATGGGCGCGCCCAAACTGCTGATTCTCGACGAGCCGCTCATCAGCCTTGACCCCGCCCGCCAGCATGATGTGATCCGGCTGGTGCGCCAGATCCAGCAGGAGCTGAAGCTGACGGTTCTGTTCAGCGCGCATGAGCTCAATCCCCTTCTGGGCGTGCTCGACCGCGTGCTTTATCTGGGGCATGGCAAAGCGGCTCTGGGCACAGTGGACGAGGTGGTGACCGGGCCGGTGCTGTCAAAACTCTACAATACGGATATTGACGTGATCCGCGTCAACAACCGCATTTTCGTCATGTCTGGCAACAGCGACCTCGAACAGGATGCCCATCTGCATGAGCATGAAGGCGAGCATCACGGCCATTCCCACGGGCATTCACATGGATGATTACGATTTTCTGTTCACAGCGCTGACCGGTGCCGGTCTGGTGGCTGTTGTGGCCGCCTGCATCGGCTATTTTCTGGTACTGCGCAGCCAGAGTTTTGCCGGCCACGCCCTTTCGCATGTCGGCTTTGCCGGGGCCACTGGCGCGGTGCTTGTGGGCCTGTCGCCCTTCTGGGGGCTGATTCTGTTCACAGGCTTTGCGGGCCTTGCCATGGGCGCCTTAAGCGAAAAACTGGCCGGACGCGACATTGCCATCGGCATGATTCTGTCGCTGGCGCTGGGTCTTGGTCTGTTGTTTCTGCATTTTTATACGGCCTATGCCGCGCAGGTTTCGGCGCTGCTGTTCGGCAATGTGCTGGGCATTGACCCCGCCATGCTCTGGCCACTGATCCTCATCACGATTCTGGTGCTGACCGCACTGGGCTTTATGGCGCGGCCTCTGATTTTTGCCTCATTGCAACCCGAACTGGCCGAAGCGCGCGGCGTGCCGATCAAAACAGTGTCCATGCTGTTTCTTGGCCTTTCGGGTCTGGCCATTGCGCTGAGCACACAGATTGTCGGCATGTTGCTGGTGTTCACATTGCTCATCGGACCGGCGGCCAGCGCCCAGCGCCTGACCTGCCACATCCGCTCCGGCCTGTGGCTGAGTGTGATCTTCGCCCTTCTGATTGCCTGGGGTGGCATCGGTCTGGCCATTATAACAGACTGGCCAGTGTCCTTCTGCATCACCGCGCTCAGCGGTGCGGTCTATGGGCTGAGTTTGCTCAAAACCTAGAGTCTGTTGCTTTTAGATGGAACCGTCTCCCTCTCCCCGCCGCGCGGGGAGAGGGTTGGGGTGAGGGGCATTTTTATGATTCCAAGCCCCTCATCCTGTCCTTCTCCCCGTTGATCCTTCGAGACGGCCTACGGCCTCCTCAGGATGACGGGGAGAAGGA
>Ga0208617_1000030_pt1 | contig 61960 bp, 59 predicted proteins | sample CryBogCBE06Nov07_FD_184581 | JGI IMG/M metagenome (GOLD analysis project Ga0208617, IMG submission 184581) | Freshwater microbial communities from Crystal Bog, Wisconsin, USA - CBE06Nov07 (SPAdes) (version 2) | ecosystem: Environmental > Aquatic > Freshwater > Lake | place: Crystal Bog...
TGATCAGTGATGCGGACAAGGCCAAGCTGGATGAGGAGGCCGCTGCGGCCAAGGACAGCGCCGCAAATGTCACAACCAAGCAGGAGCAGCCTGTGGAGGTGGTGACCCCGCCCGGCTCACCGCCGATTAAAATTGCGCGGATGATCCCCTTAAGCGGTTCGCAGGCGCGTCCGGGTGATGTTCCCGCGCCCGATGCCACCCCCGGCGCACCTGTGCCAGCCAATGGCTTTCCGGAACCCCACACTGTGAAAACAGTCTCTGTGCGTCCCGATGGGTCGATTATCAGCGGTGACAAGAGCGCGGGCCGTGGCCAGAGCGGCAATGGACAGGGCGGCAATGGACAGGGCGTGAATGTGCAGGTTGCTGATTCGGGTGCCGCGCCGCCGCTGGTGGAGGATAATGTACCGGCCAAGGTGCCGGTGCCGCAAAGCCGCCCCAGCTTGCCGCAGGCGGCCACGCCCAGCCATGTGCCTGCTGCAACCGGAGCCTCGACCGATCTGATTGCCAAGACCATCAAGACAACGACGCCCAAAACCACAACCCGCGCCACACCGACAGCCACGTCGGCCCCGCAGGACAGCAATGCGCCTTTGCAACTGACACCAGTTGAGCCCGCTGCACCGGCCAATCCGCCGCCAGTGAAAATAGCCTCGGCACAGCCCGCACCGGCGGCACCGGCTGCCGCTGCTGCAGGGGATGGCTTTGCCGTTCAGTTGGGCGTGGCGGGTTCAGAGGAGGATGCGAAAGCCCTGAGTGCCAAAATGGCGTCTCAATTTGGCTCTGTGCTCGGGTCTTACCGGCCCTCTGTTCATAAGAGCGATGTCAATGGCAAGACCGTTTTCCGTGTTCGTGTGGTCAATCTTGCCAAAGAGGATGCTGTGGCCCTGTGCGAGAAATTGCGTGGGTCTGGCGGGCAATGTTTTGTCGCCCATTAAAATATGAAGAAAAATAGCGGTCTCAGGCCGCTATTTTTATGGTCTTGTGCGATTGTGTGGCGCGCTTTTCCTTTGGTGCCACATTCGTCCAGGGCTCCAGCTGCAAAGCCGGCTGATGCGCCCGCACGCAGGTGGTGAAATCGGCTTTTGAGATCTGCTGTTCATCCTTGTGCGACACGGCCTCTGCGGGGGTCAGATCGGCAAGTATGAAGTTTTTCTGCTTCAGCAGATTAAGAAGATGCTCAAGAATGGCGCTTTCAGCTTGTGCGTCGAGAGCAAACAGGCCCTGAAGCACAAAAACACGGCCTGTGCTCACACCAAAAACACCGGCGGTCAATAGGCCGCTCACGCTGCGCATTTCCACCGAATGGGCCATGCCCTTGTCGGCCAGTTCGGCAAAGCCATGCAGCAATGCTGTCGAATAGGCATGGCTACGCGATGCGTTGGCGCGGGCGATGACATAATCTGTGTGGGTGTCATAGGTGAATATGTTGCTGCTCAAAGGCGCAGGATCGGCCTTATATGTTGTCAGATCAACGATGCGGCGCGTGGCCGGGGCTCTGAGGCGGGCGCGCAACAGGCCGGATTCCGCAAACAGGCCGTTGATGTAATGATCCGCTAGATGTGCCGCTGAGACATCCCGCAGCGGGGCGAAATATTCAGCATCAACTGCGGGCTCCTGTGCCGCACCGCGCAGGCTGTGCTGCGCCTTGCGCACCAGACCCAGTAGATTGGACGTGCGCAGCTGAGAAAGGGCCATTTTGCCGATGCGCCGAACACGCGCGGTCACAGTTTCATGAAACAAACCGTTTCTGTTGCGCCGACGTGCCATGAAGGAGGGCTTCGGCTCCGGCTCGATATGTTCCGAAAACAAAGCAGGAAGAATGTGAGTGTTCCGGTAACGGTTGAGAGCGTGCATGGCGGCGTCCACAAGTTGATGTAGGGACACCTTAGCGGCAGAGCTCTTGTGTTCGTCTCAATCCATTCATTCAAATGCTGGTTTATTTCCGTTAAGAATTGGCGATTTGCGTGGGTTAAACTTGCACAGGCCGCAAAAACCGCTTAATTCGCTTGTTTTGGTAAAGGGAACCTTATGATGTCCAATCTCGCCCCGTCCGCTTCAGACCTCGTCCGCATCGGCGATAAAGTGTTGATTATCGACTTTGGCAGTCAGGTCACGCAGCTGATTGCCCGCCGCATCCGCGAAGCGGGGGTATATTCGGAAATCGTGCCGTTTCAGTCGGCAGAAAAGGCCTTTGCCGAGTTGCAGCCCAAAGCTGTGATCTTTTCCGGCGGGCCCGCTTCAGTGACAGAACCGGGCTCGCCCCGCGCGCCGCAAAGCATTTTTGACGCGGGCGTGCCGATATTGGCGATTTGCTATGGCCAGCAAACCCTGTGCACGCAACTGGGCGGCAAGGTTGAGGGCGGCCATGCGGCTGAATTTGGCCGTGCCGATATTGATATTCTTGAGCCTTCGGCTTTGTTTGAGGGCATCTGGAGCGTCGGCCAGTCCTATCCGGTATGGATGAGCCATGGCGACCGCGTGACGCAGCTTCCCGAAGGCTTCACCGTCAAGGCCACATCCGAAAACGCTCCCTTCGCCATTGCTTCAGATGAAACGCGGCGCTTCTACACCACAATGTTCCATCCTGAGGTGGTGCATACGCCGGACGGGGCGAAACTGCTGGCCAATTTCGTGCATAACATCGCCGGAATAAAATCTGACTGGTCGATGCACGCCTTCCGCGCCGCTGCCATTGAACGCATTCGCGCGCAGGTGGGGCAGGGCAGGGTGATTTGCGGCCTCTCTGGCGGCGTGGACTCCAGCGTGGCGGCGCTGCTGCTGCATGAGGCCATTGGCGCGCAGCTCACCTGTGTGTTTGTTGACCACGGCCTGCTGCGTATGGGCGAGGCGGAGGAGGTGGTGCGCCTGTTCCGCGACCATTACAATATTCCGCTGGTGCATGTTGAGGCGCAGAAGCTGTTCATTAATGAGCTGACCGACGTGGCTGACCCTGAAACCAAGCGCAAAATCATTGGCCGCCTGTTCATTGATGTGTTTGACGCGGAGGCCAAAAAGCTGGGTGGTGCCGATTTTCTGGCGCAGGGCACGCTTTACCCCGATGTGATTGAAAGCGTGTCCTTCACCGGCGGGCCTTCGGTGACGATCAAATCACATCATAATGTCGGCGGCCTGCCTGCCCGCATGAAGATGAAACTGGTGGAGCCCTTGCGTGAATTGTTCAAGGACGAGGTGCGCGTTCTGGGGCGTGAGCTGGGCTTGCCGGAGGCCTTTGTTGGCCGTCATCCCTTCCCCGGCCCCGGCCTTGCCATTCGTCTGCCCGGCGGCGTGACACCGGAAAAGCTCGATATTCTGCGCAAGGCCGATGCGATTTACCTCGATGAAATTCGCAAGGCCGGGCTTTATGATGTGATCTGGCAGGCTTTTGCCGTGCTGCTGCCGGTGCGCACGGTCGGCGTGATGGGCGATGGCCGCACCTATGATTTTGTCTGCGCGCTGCGGGCTGTGACCTCTGTCGATGGCATGACGGCGGATTTCTTCCCCTATGACATGAACTTTTTAGGCCGCGCCGCCACCCGCATCATCAATGAGGTGAAGGGCATCAACCGCGTGGTCTATGATGTGACCTCGAAGCCACCCGGCACGATCGAGTGGGAGTGAGAGGGATTCTGTTTCTTCTTTCGGCGTCGAGAACATAGTTCTGTGAGATCAAGGGAGTGGTTATATGAAATTCGGATATACCATTATCTATACACACGACGTCTCTCAAAGCATTGAGTTTTTTGAACAGGCCTTTGGCCTCCAGCGCCGTTTTATTCACGAAAGTGGCTATGGTGAATTGGAAACAGGCGCGACAGCCTTGGCCTTCGCTTCCCATGCGCTTGGCCAGAGTAATCTGCCCGATGGTTATGTGAGGGCCGATGGCGTCAAGCCTTTGGGAATGGAAATTGCGCTGGTGAGTGATGACGTGGCCGCCGCCCAAGCCAAAGCTGTGGCGGCGGGAGCAGAGTCGATCAAAGCGCCTATGGTTAAGCCTTGGGGACAAACGGTTGCCTATGTCCGGTGCCCCGATGGAACACTTGTCGAATTATGCTCACCTGTGACCTAACAATAAGCGCTGTCCGTGCTTTGCCGTTTGGCATTGAGCAGATCACCAATGCAAGCGAGAGTATGTGATGAAATTTGTCAAATTTTTTGCGCTCACCGGCTTTTTCGCGCTCGTGCTGGCACAAGGGGCGGTTGCCGGTGACCGCATGGCCCTGTGGAGCATTATTCATGATCAATGCGTGGCGCATCATCTTCAGAACAATACGGATGCGCCCTGTGTGAAGGTTGAGATCAAGGCGTCGGAGACCTCAGGCTATGCCCTGCTCAAAGACCGCAAGGGCATTGCCCAGCTTCTGCTGATCCCCACCGAACAGATCAGCGGCATAGAAGACGAAAAATTGCAGAATGAGCCGGTCAATTATCTGGCAAAAGCCTGGGACGAGCGGGGCACTCTGGCCACCTATCTGCACAAACCGATCAATGACCGCATGGTCAGTCTTGCGGTCAATTCTCCGCAGGGGCGCAGTCAGGATCAGCTGCATATTCACATTGACTGTCTGGCGCAGGAGGCGCGCGCCCTGATCGACGCGCAAATGCCGACAATTCATGCGGTCTGGTCCGAACCCATATTGAAAATCAACGGCCACGCCTATCGTGCCATGCGCATGTCCAAAGCCGCATTTGATCGCACAAACCTGTTCAAACTGCTGGCAGAGACATGGCCGGAGCCACATGTACGCGACAGGCTGACCCTTGTGGTGGTGGCCGCGGAGGACGGGCCGGATCCTGATCTGCTGGTGCTGGGCGGCGAAAGCAACCTGCTGGCGGGCAATTTTGGCAGCGGCGAGGAGTTTCAGGATCACAGCTGCGCGATTGCGGGGCGATGAGAGATGTGAAAGCCGTCTGTCATGCCCCTCAATGAAAATGAGAGCAGGCTATAGTGGGTTGGGCTATAGCCTTGATTTATGGGCTAACGCACTAAAATAGAAATATCCTGTTTTGTTAACTTTCCGTCTGGACTTAAGATTTCCATACTGACTTCATCTGGCCCAGTATAGTCCTTTTCAGGAATATACCAAACCTGGATGCTGGGGACAGATCTGGTGTTGCACACAACACGCGGGTTGGGTTCCTGGAAATTTGTGTGGTCTGTCCCGCGCTTTATTTCCGTGCGTCCGTGGGTCGGGGGGAGAGTTATGCGTATGACGGCTTCGCCCATAGATTTGCAATCTTCATATAGGTACACTCTCCATGTAATTTTGCGTGATGTGTTCACGGGTACGTTAAATTCTCCCGCCATTGCGGGCAGTGCGACAAAAAGGAGAAAGGTGCTTGTTAAAAGGCTTGACGCTTTTGGAATGTGAAGCATGTTTTCAATCCTATGCTGCTGATATTATTATCAATTAGTGCACATTTATGACGTATGTGTCTTTTCGTGTGGTTCCAGATATAAAAATAATGTCCAGCGAAACTTTATCGTTGCCAACAAACCCGCTGTCAGGGTTAAACCAGACTTGTTGTCCTTTAACCTCTTGGCTGTTGCATAAGTGGCGAGGATTGGTTGTCGGGAAGTAGGGATGCCCGTTGGCCGAAATGATCGAAATGGAGCCATGCTGCGGTGGTGTTGTGACCCGAATAACCGCAGGCCCAATTTCTGAACAATCTTCATTGATGGAGGTGATAAAATCCAGCGTTCGCGGCGTATCAACTGGAATAAACTTGGAAAACTCACCGTTTGTCTGGCAGCCGCCAAGTGTTAATGCGGCAATTATATATATTGATTTTTTATCCACGCTCTGTTCTCCAGTATAGTCACTTAAATATATTACAAACAGCTCGCGCCAAAGAGCAAGCACTGTTTGCCATTTGCCTCGTGACTTTTCACCAGATTGATGTCAAAAGACGCTCTTAAAATCATAGCCATAAGAGTAAGGTTGCCCTGATGAATATGCTGGAGTCCATTCGCCGCCAGATCACGCCGATCCATCCGGAGGGCTATATTTTCATTGCGGCCTTTGCCATTGGCGCGGTGCTGCTGCATTGGCTGTGGAGCCCGCTGGGCTGGCTTGGCCTGTTCGCCACCCTCTGGTGCGCCTATTTTTTTCGTGATCCGAAGCGGATGACCCCGATCCGCGATGGCCTGGTGGTGTCGCCCGCTGATGGCATTGTCTCCAGTGTCGGGCATTTCGTGCCGCCGTCAGAACTGGGCCTGGGGTCAAAGCCTCTGTTGCGCGTCTCGGTGTTTATGAGCGTGTTCGATTGCCATGTGAACCGCGCCCCCGTGCCCGGCACCATCACCAAAATCGCCTATAAGCCCGGCCTGTTTCTCAATGCTGATCTCGATAAGGCCAGCGAGGACAATGAGCGCAACGGCCTGATCATTGAAGGGCCGATGGGGCGCTTCGCCATTGTGCAGATTGCCGGTCTGATCGCCCGCCGCATTTTGTGTTTTTCGCGCGAGCAGGAGAATATCCAAACCGGTGAGCGGTTCGGGCTCATCCGTTTTGGCTCGCGTGTGGATGTCTATATGCCGGACGGCGCGCGCATTCTTGTCACTATTGGCAGCAAGGCGGTGGCTGGCGAAACCGTTCTGGCCGATTATGCGCCCGAATCGACAGCGCCTCTGACCTTTAAGGCGGGCTAGATGAACGACAGCCCTGACATTGCCCCGCAGAAGCAGCGCTTTGCCGCTGTGCCGCTGCGCTATATTTTGCCCAATCTTGTCACGCTGCTGGCGCTGTGTCTGGGCCTGACCTCCATTCGCTTTGCGATGGAAGGGCGGATAGAGACGGCTGTTCAGGCCATTATTGCCGCGGCTGTTTTGGATGCGCTGGATGGCCGCATTGCCCGCGCGCTCAAAGGCACCTCAAAATTTGGTGCGGAATTTGATTCTCTGGCTGATTTTGTCGATTTTGGCGTTGCGCCCGCGCTGGTTCTCTACATGTTTTCGCTCAGCGAGATGAAAAGTGCAGGCTGGTTTGCGGTTATGGTTTTTGCCATTGCCTGCGCCCTGCGGCTGGCGCGCTTCAATGTCGCGATTGATGATCCCGACAAACCGGCCTGGATGGGCAATTTTTTCGTGGGGATGCCCGCACCTGCCGGAGCGATTGTCGGCCTTATGCCGATCTATCTCAATCTGCTGGGGCTGCCGCACAGCCATGCGCTGGTTCCCTATGAAATTGTCTATACATTGTTGGTGGCCTCGCTGATGGTGAGCCGCATTCCGCATTTTTCCGGTAAATCTATGGGGCGCGTGCCACGGGAATATATTATTCTGGTGCTGTTTGGTGTTGCGGCCACATTTTTGCTGCTCGCCACCTATCCGTTTGAGGTGCTGGTGGCGCTGACCCTGTGCTATCTGCTGATGCTGCCCTTTTCGGTGCGCAGCTATCGCAAATTGCTCAAAGCCGATCTGGCGCATCGAGAAACAACCGCACCGCACTGAACACGGCGCGGAACATTTCCGGCGTCAGCACGCCGGTGTTGGTGTTGTAGCGCGAGCAATGATAGGAATCGAACAGGACAAGCCTGCCGATGTGATGGCGCGCACCATGGGCAAAGCTGTGCGCGGAGAGCTTTTCGCCCATGGCGCGCAAAATCGTCTCATGGGCGATGCGGCCCAGCGCAACGACTGCCTGCAAACGGCGGTTTTCCGTCAGCGACGCAGCTAAAAATGGTCTGCATTGGGCAATTTCAGCGGGCAGGGGCTTGTTGTCGGGCGGCACACAGCGCACCGCATTGGTGATTTGCGTGTCATTCAGGGTGAGCCCGTCATCCTGACGGGCCAGATAGTGCCCCTGTGCAAAGCCGAAATGCAGCAAGGTTTCATAGAGCAGGTCACCAGCCCAGTCACCCGTGAAGGGGCGGCCGGTGAGATTGGCACCTTGCAGCCCCGGCGCAAGGCCGACAATCAGAAGGCGCGCATCCGGCGCACCGAAATTCATCACAGGCGCATTATAGCCCTGCGGAAACCTCAGTCGCGCCTTGTTTCTGAATTCAACAAGGCGCGGACAGCGGATGCAGTCACAGTCGGGATTTTGCGGCAAGAGGAACCAACGGGCCAGAGATGAAAACTATCCCTGCCTTATAGCTCAGCTTCGCTATCCTGACCAGTCGAGGGGCGGCGGTCATAATAACGGGCTGGTGGTTTTTCGCCACCCTCACGGATATCACGGCCAACGCGGGCAGCAATGGTCGAAATATCAATGAATTCATCGGCCTGGCGGCGCAATTCATCGGCCACCATCGGCGGCTGTGTCATCACAGTGGAAACAACCGACACGCGGACGCCTTTGCGCTGCACGGCCTCCACCAGGGAGCGGAAGTCCCCGTCGCCGGAGAACAGCACGATATGATCCAGATGCTCCGCCATTTCCATGGCATCCACGGCCAGCTCAATATCCATATTGCCCTTGACCTTGCGGCGGCCCAGTGAGTCGACAAATTCTTTGGTTGGTTTGGTCACAACAGAATAGCCGTTGTAATCCAGCCAGTCGATCAGGGGTCGTATGGACGAATATTCCTGATCTTCTATCAGTGCAGTGTAGTAAAAGGCGCGGATAAGACGGCCTTTTCCTTGAAATTCTTTGATAAGGCGCTTGTAATCAACATCGAACCCCAAAAATTTGGCAGTTGCATAGAGATTTGCCCCATCGATAAATAATGCAATGCGCTCTGAATTTGACATTTATGTTCCCAACTTAATTTGCAACGGGCTGCATCAATAAAAACATATAATTCAATTTTTGGGATATTGCCTTTGTTTTAAAGCAGCCTCATCATTTGCATTAAATATCATTTTATGAGAATTGCAAATAACAAATTTCAATTAATTACAAAATTTATAAGAAGTGAGCGAATTTTATTATGAATAAATTGAAATTAATATATTTATTTGTTTTTCTTAATTGTTTTTGTGAGGTCGTGCAACGTAAATTATGTTCATTTTATTGTATATTTGATTGTTTTTGTGTTTTTCCGAGAGAAATTTGAGAATTAATGTAATGTTTTTTATGAGTTTGCTTGATTTTTGTTGTTGTTTCGAGCTTTTCGGCAGGTTGCGATTGGTTTAAGCCTATGCCGCGTGTTTTGCGGCCAAACTGCTGGCGCCAAACCCAACGGGCAGCCATGCTGCGCCGCCATCACGCATGTTCTTGCATCCGGACGCATTGCGGTGTAGGAGACAAGAAATATCTCCAGATTTTGATTTTTTGAGGAGCAACACTGCAATGGCACGTGTCACGGTTGAAGATTGTATTGATAAGGTTGAAAATCGTTTTGACCTTGTTCTCATTGCGAGCCATCGCGCGCGGTTGTTGTCCTCCGGCACCCAGCTGACCGTGCCGCGTGACAATGATAAAAACCCCGTCGTTGCCCTGCGTGAAATTGCCGAGGAAACCCTCACCGCGCCGGACCTGCGTGAAGACCTGATCCATTCCCTGCAAAAGCATGTGGAGGTGGATGAGCCCGAGAGCGAGGTCGTGCCAGCTTTGGCGGCGTCCTCCGACCCGGCGCTCGATGCTTCCGGCGATGTGCAGTTTGACCGCATGACCGAGGAAGACCTTTTGCGGGGTCTTGAGGAACTGGTTCCGCCCGCTGAAAGCGATGATGACGGCGATTAGTCGTCCATTGCGGCCTGAATTTTTGGCGCGGCATATTTGCCGCGCTTTTTTTTGGCCATTTCAGGCTGCGGGGGCAATATAGGCTGGCAGATGGCTTGCATCCCCGGCCCCGCAGGGCAATATTGCATATGGTGTTTCGTGGTGTGGAGAGTGTGCCGGTATGATGCGGCAATATGAATTGGTCGACAGAGTTAAGCGGTATAATCCCCAGACCAATGAGGACCTGCTGAATCGCGCTTATGTTTATGCCATGCAGGCACATGGTTCGCAGAAGCGGGCGTCCGGCGACCCCTATTTCTCCCATCCGCTGGAAGTTGCGGCCATATTGACCGACCTGAAACTCGATGACGCCACCATCGTTTCGGCGGTGCTTCATGATACAATCGAAGATACTGGCGCAACGCGCGAAGATATTGACCGGCTGTTTGGTGCGGAAATCGGCGGGCTGGTGGAGGGCCTCACCAAGCTGAAAAAGCTTGATCTCGTGTCCAAGCGCACGGCTCAGGCCGAAAATTTCCGTAAACTGCTGCTGGCCATTGCCGATGACGTGCGTGTTTTGCTGGTGAAACTGGCCGATCGCCTGCACAATATGCGCACTCTTCATTTTGTGCCGCCCGAAAAGCGGGCGCGCATTGCCGAGGAAACCCTGGATATTTATGCACCGCTGGCGGGCCGCATGGGGATGCAGTCCATGCGCGACGAGCTGGAGAATCTGGCCTTCAGCCATCTGATGCCCGATGCCTATGCGATGATCACCGCGCGGTTGGAGGAGCTGAAAACCAAAAACGGCGCGCTGATCAAGCGTATTGAGCTGGAACTGGCGGAGCAATTTGCCAAACGCGGCATCAATGCCAAGGTGAAGGGGCGCCAGAAGCAGCCCTATTCGGTCTGGCGCAAGATGGAGCGCAAATCCATCGCCTTTGAGCAATTATCCGATGTCTATGGCTTCCGCATTCTGGTGGATACGATCGAGGATTGTTACCGCGCGGTGGGCGTGGTGCACACCACATGGCCCTCTGTGCCGGGCCGCTTCAAGGATTATATTTCCACGCCCAAGCAGAATGATTATTGCTCTATCCATACCACTGTGGTGGGGCCGGGGCGTCAGCGCGCCGAGTTGCAGATCCGCACCTTTGCCATGCACGAAGTGGCCGAATATGGCATTGCCGCCCATGCTTTGTATAAGGATGGCCGCGTTACCGATGATGCGGCCCTCTCGCATGAGAGCCGCGCCTATCAATGGCTGCGCCGCACTGTGGAAATGCTGGCCGAAGGCGACAATCCCGACGAATTTCTCGAACATACCAAGCTGGAACTGTTTCACGATCAGGTGTTTTGCTTCACGCCCAAGGGCCGCCTGATTGCGCTGCCCCGCGGCGCGACACCGATTGATTTTGCTTATTCTGTTCATACCGACATTGGCAATAATGCGGTGGGGGCCAAGATCAATGGCCGTGTCGCGCCGCTTTTGTCCGAGCTGCGCAATGGCGACGAGGTGCAGATCATCATTGCCGAAGGGCAGGTGCCGCCCGCCGCATGGGAGGCGCTGGTGGCCACCGGCAAGGCCCGTGCGGCCATACGCAAGGCGACGCGCGACTCTGTGCGGGCGCAATATTCCGGCCTTGGCCAGCAGATTGTGGAACGCGCCTTCGAGCGGGCGGGCAAGACCTTCACCCTTGAAAAGCTGAAAGGCGCGCTGCCGCGTCTGGCCCGCACCAATGTCGATGATGTGTTTGCCGCTGTGGGCCGTGGAGAAATGTTCTCCGGCGATGTGGTGCGCGCGGTCTATTCCGACTTTAAGGACGAGCGCAAGGCTGGCCCTGCGCCGGATGTGAATGAAAGCGGCTGGTTTGGCCTGCGCAAGGCGGCGAGTCTGGTGTTTAAGGTGCCCAATGCGGGCGGTGCCGAGTCCCCCGCGCCCATTCCGATCCGTGGTCATGATTCAGATTTGCCGGTGCATTTTGCCCCGGATGGTGGTGCCGTGCCCGGAGACCGCATTGTCGGCATTCTCACCCCGGGCGAGGGCATTACGGTCTATCCGATCCAGTCCCCCGCGCTAATGGCCTTTGATGATCAGCCCGACCGCTGGCTGGATGTGCGCTGGGACATTGAGGAGGGCCGCAAGGACTATTTTCCCTCGCAGTTGCGCGTGACCGTACTCAATGAGCCCGGCACATTGGCGGAAATAGCGGCAACCGTATCAGACCATGGCGGCAATATTGATAATATCACCATGACCGGACGCTCTCCGGACTTTCGGGATATGCTGCTGGACATCGAGGTTTGGGATTTGAAACATCTCAATGCCATTATTTCGCAATTACGGGCCAAGAAAGTTGTGTCCAAGGTTGAGCGCGTCAATGGTTGAGACTATGAAAGCATCAACCATATGGGGATTGAGATGACCGAAGATGATGTGTTGAATGAGTTTCGTGCGGCGGGCGCTTTGCTGGAGGGACATTTTATTCTGTCCTCTGGCCTGCGCTCACCGGTGTTCTTGCAAAAAATGTTTATTTTTCAAGACCCCGCCCGCACAGAAAAGCTGTGCAAGGCGTTGGCGGCAAAGGTTGAGGCGGCCTTTGGCAAAATTGATGTGGTGGTGTCGCCCGCCGTGGGCGGCATTGTGCCCGGCTATGAAACGGCACGCCACTTGGGCGCCAAGGCGATTTTTGTCGAGCGCGAAAATGGCGAGTTCAAGCTGCGTCGCGGTTTTGAAATTCCGGAGGGCGCGCGCGTGCTGATGGTGGAGGATATTATCACCACCGGCCTGTCCTCGCGCGAATGTATTGCCGCGATTGGCGAACATACGCAAAATCTGGTGGGCGCGGCCTGCCTGATTGACCGTTCCGGTGGCAAGGCCGAGATCGGCGTGCCGCGTGTGGCCTTGTGCACGCTCGACATTCCTTCTTATCCGGCGGATCAGTTGCCGCCGGAACTGGCAGCCATTCCGGCTGTCAAGCCGGGCAGCCGTGGTTTGAAGGTGTAGCTCAGGTGAAACCAGTTTGAACGCCTGATGGGGCAGTGACTCGAAGGAATGATGCGTCATGGCGGAGAGGCGCAGCCGACGAATGCAATCCACATATTGAAAGGGATTGCTTCGCTTTGCCCGCAATGACAGTGTCGAGATACGGGGGAGAAGGATATGGCCAGCTTGCGTCTGGGTGTGAATATTGATCATGTGGCCACGGTGCGCAATGCGCGCGGCGGCGAATGGCCTGACCCTGTGCGGGCCGCGCTTCAGGCGGTTGCGGCAGGTGCCGATGGCATCACGGCGCATCTGCGTGAGGACCGCCGCCATATTCGGGATGAGGACATCACACGTCTCAAGGCCAGCCTGACGCGGCCACTGAATTTTGAAATGGCCGCCACCGAGCAGATGCTGGATATTGCCCTCAAAACACGCCCCCATGCGGCCTGTCTTGTGCCGGAAAAGCGCGCCGAGCGCACCACCGAAGGCGGGCTGGATGTGGTGGGCGGCCATGACGCGCTCAAGCCCGTAGTGGCGGAATTGTCCGGTGTGGGCATTCGCGTGTCGCTGTTTATCGAGCCCTCGTTTGAGGCTTTGGCTGCGGCAAAATCTCTGGCGGCGCCGGTGGTGGAACTGCACACCGGCTCATGGTGCGATTTTGTTGCCCAGGGCGAGACCGAGAAGGCCGCGCATGAATTTGAGCGCCTGCGCCGTGCGGCCATTCGCGCTGCGGAGCTGGGCATAGAATGCCACGCCGGACACGGGCTGAATTATGATACCGCGCGCACGATCAGTGCCCTACCGCAGATTGCGGAGCTGAACATCGGCCATTTTCTGATTGGCGAGGCCATTTTCATTGGCCTTGATCAGGCCATCACAGCCATGCGTATGGCCATGGCCGAAGGCTTTGCGGCGCGATGATTGTGGGCATTGGCAGCGATTTATGCGACATCCGCCGCATTGAGGAGACATTGGGCCGCTTTGGTGCCCGTTTTGTCCAGCGCTGCTTTACGCAAACCGAGCAGAAAAAGTCCGAACGGGTGGCCACGCGCGCGTCCTCTTATGCCAAGCGTTTTGCGGCGAAGGAGGCCTGTGCCAAGGCGCTGGGCACGGGGCTGCGCCATGGTGTGTTCTGGCGGGATATGGGTGTGGTGAACCTGCCCTCCGGCAAGCCGACGATGCAGCTTAGCGGCGGCGCGGCGGCGCATCTCGAACGGCTCATGCCGGAAGGGCATAAGCCTGTCATTCACCTGACGATGACCGATGAATATCCCTATGCGCAGGCCTTCGTTATTATTGAAGCCAGACCGCTGAACGCCGTGCTCTGACGGCACGGTCAAATTAAAGCCTTGAAACTGCGGCATAGCTGTCCGCACCCTTGGGGAAATGTTTGCACTGCCTGTGCAGAGCCGCTATATCTACCGCTTGAAGAGTTGGAAAAAATGAACGAAAAATTTGAATATTCAGACCACAAACCCGCGGCGGCACCCCAAGTGAAGCAGGAAGAAGGCCTCTGGGAATTTATCAAGGTGATTGTGCAGGCGCTGCTGATTGCGGTGGTCGTGCGCACGCTTTTGTTCCAGCCTTTCAATATTCCGTCAGGCTCGCTGATTCCCACCCTGCTGGTCGGGGATTATCTGTTTGTGTCCAAATATGCCTATGGCTATTCAAAACATTCGCTGCCCTTCAGCCCCAACCTGTTTTCTGGCCGCATTTTAGGCTCTGACCCCAAGCGCGGCGATGTTGTCGTGTTTAAGGTGCCAACCGACAATTCAACCGATTATGTCAAGCGCGTCATCGGCCTGCCCGGCGACACCGTGCAGATGAATGGCGGCGAATTATACATCAACGGGAAGAAGGTTGAGCGCAAGCCGCTGATGTCGGCGTCCAAGGATGTCGGTGCCGGATTGAGCGATGTGTTCACCACCTATGAGGAGACCTTGCCCAATGGCGTCACCCATCTCATTCAGGTGAAGAAAGACGCCGAACCGCTGATGAACAATACTGTGCCTTTTGTGGTGCCGCAGGGTGAGTTTTTCATGATGGGGGATAACCGCGACAATTCTTCCGATTCGCGGGTCTGGGGCCCTGTGCCGGCTGAAAATCTTGTCGGGCGGGCTGAGGTTATTTTCTTCTCGATCAAGACGGTGGCCAGTCAGTCTGAGGACAATACAACCGAACCCGCATGGCAGGTCTGGCGCTGGCCCAATACAGTGCGCTGGAACCGCCTGTTCAAGCCTGTGCGGTAATGCGGACAGCTCGGAAACGCCCGCAACCGGTCAAAAAACCGGCAAAGGTCGAAATTGCCAATCTTGCCGGGCTTGAAACCAAGCTCGGCTATCATTTTACAGACATTGACCTGCTGAAGACAGCGCTCACCCACCAGAGCGCCCTCGACGGACAGGATGGTGAGCGGCAATCCTATCAGCGTCTCGAATTTCTGGGAGACAGGGTGCTCGGCCTTGCCATTTCGGACAAGCTCTATCGTGCTCATCCCGAAGTGATTGTGGGGCGTCTGTCGCGCCGCCTGTCGGATCTGGTGCGCTGGGAGACCTGTGCCGATATTGCCGATGAATGGGCATTGCAAACCTATATCCGCTTTGCCGCGAATATAGGTGCCGAGACACGGCACAGCCGTTCGGTTCTGGCGGATGTGTGCGAGGCTGTGCTGGGCGCCATTTATCTCGATGGCGGCTATGCTGCCGCCGCAAAGGTGATTGATCTGTTCTGGGCGCCCAAACTGTCGCAAAGTGACCGTCCGGCGCAAGATCCGAAAACCGCCTTGCAGGAATGGGTGCAGGCGCGCGGCCTCAATCCGCCCGTTTACCGCGATCTTGACCGCAGCGGGCCCGATCATGAACCTGTGTTCACAGTGTCCGTTGAAATTCCGGGGTTTCCGGCCTGCGAGGCGCGGGCGTCCTCCAAAAAATATGCGCAGCAAAGCGCCGCCGAAAGTTTTTTATTGCGCGAGCAGATCTGGACATCGAAACCATGAAGCGATGCACATTTTTGCCCTGAATGACCTTCAATCCGAGGACTGACATTTGACCGAAACCACCCCTCCGACCCGTTGCGGCTTTGTGGCCCTGATCGGGGCTCCCAATGCGGGCAAATCCACGCTGATCAACCAGTTGGTGGGCACGAAAGTCTCCATCGTGTCGCGCAAGGTGCAGACCACCCGTTCGCTGGTGCGTGGCATTGCCTTGCAGGGCGATTCGCAGATCATCTTTGTCGATACGCCCGGAATTTTTGCGCCCAAACGCCGGCTAGACCGGGCAATGGTCACCTCGGCCTGGGGCGGGGCAGGGGATGCGGATGTGATTGCCCTGCTGGTGGATGCCCGCCGTGGCCTTGACGAGGAAACTCGCGCCATTGTTGAGAAATTGCCGGAGCTCAAACATCCGAAAATGCTGATCCTGAACAAGATTGATACAGTGGAGAGCGAGAAGCTTTTGAAACTGGCGCAGGAATTTAACAACATTCTGCCCTTTGCCGAGACCTTCATGATCTCGGCCCTGCGCGGCTATGGTGTGCCGCGCCTGCTTGAGGTGCTGGGCCATGCGGTCGCGCCCGGCCCCTGGCTTTATCCGGAGGATCAGGTTTCTGTCGCCCCTTTGCGCGGGCTGGCGGCTGAAATCACCCGCGAGAAGATTTTTGAACGCCTGCATGATGAGCTGCCCTATCAGTCTACGGTGGAAACCGATTCATGGAAGGAGCAGAAGGACGGCTCGGTTCGGGTGGAGCAGACCGTTTATGTGATGCGGGATGCGCATAAAAAAATCATTATCGGTGAGGGGGGACGTATGCTGAAAAGCATCGGCACCGCCGCCCGCAGCGAAATCTGCGAGATTGCCGAAACAAAAGTCCATTTGTTTCTGTTTGTGAAGGTGCGCGAGAACTGGGCGGATGATCCCGAGCGTTATCGGGAAATGGGACTCGAATTTCCGAAAACCTGAGGTTGCAATGGAATGGCGCGGCGAGGGGCTGATTGTCGGTGTGCGCCGCCATGGCGAAACCAGCGCCATTGTTGAACTCATGACGCCGCTCAGCGGGCGTCATCTCGGGCTGGTGCGCTCAGGCCGCTCGCGCCGGATGCAGCCCGTGCTGCAACTGGGCAATTCCGTGACGGCGCATTGGTATGCCCGCCTTGACGAGCACCTGGGCACATTCACACTGGAGCTGGATCAGGCCCGTGCTGCCGCTCTCATGGAAAGCGCGGCGGGGGTGCATGGCGTGCAATGGCTGTGCGCCATGTTGCGCCTGCTGCCGGAGCGTGAAGCCCATCCCGCGCTCTATCAATCCGCGCTGATCGTGGTCGATCATCTTGTCAGAATTGATATGGCCGCGCCGTTGTTGGCGCGTTTCGAGCTTGGCTTGCTGTCCGAACTCGGATTTGGCCTTGCCCTTGATGAATGCGCCGCCACCGGCACGCAGGAAGACCTCATCTATGTCTCGCCCAAATCGGGCAGGGCTGTGTCGCGGCTGGCCGGAGCGCCCTATCGTGACCGGTTGCTGGCTTTGCCGCGCTTTTTGCAGCAGCCGCAATCCATTCCTGATATTCAGGATCTGGCGGACGCCTTTCGTCTCACCGGATATTTTATGGAAAGGGATATTTTTGGCCCCCGTGGTATGGCTATACCCGAGGCGCGCCAGAGTTTTATCGCCTGTTTGCATGAGAATTCCGGCAATATATGAGGTTTTTCACAGGTTGAGGTGAAGTCTAGGCTTCTGGTGTTTTGTAGTTTCAGACTTGACCTAAAAGATTTACCTTAGGGCAGGATTTTAAAAGTTGCTATTTTGTTCTTTTTATTTATAGTGATTCATGATTATCGTTTTAAGGAGTGAGATTCATGTCGGGCGCATGTACTGAGGGCTTGGACACAGGGTTTATTGCGCTGGGCTATGGCAAGGTTGCCGCTTTGGGCGTTGTTCAGGGCATAACCGAGCTTCTGCCGATCTCATCGACAGCGCATATGCGCATTATTCCGGCGTTTCTGGGCTGGCAGGACCCTGGCTCCGCATTCTCGGCTGCGATGCAACTGGCGGCGCTGCTGGCCGTGGTTGGTTATTTCTGGGCAGATGTTTCGGGCGTTGCTGCGGGTTCAGTCAGGGCGGTGCTGCGCAAGGATTGGCACCATCCGTCCTTCCGCTTTGCGGTGGGCATTGCCATTGCCACTGTGCCGATTGTGATATTTGGCGTGCTGCTTTCAAAATTGCTCAATACCTGTGACTCGCCTTTGCGCAGTTTGAATGTGATCGGCATTTCCTGCATTCTTATGGCCGCCTTTTTGGCCCTTGGCGAAATCATAGCCAGACGCAACCGTTCTGCGGCTCAAATGGACTGGATGGACGCTCTGCTGATCGGCCTGTCGCAGGTGGGGGCGCTGATTCCGGGCATTTCGCGTTCGGGGTCAACACTGACCGCGGGCCTGTTTCTCGACTTCAAGCGCGATGATGCAGCGCGTATCTCATTTCTGCTGGGTATTCCGGCGATTGCACTGGCCGGACTTTATGAGATTTATAAGCTGGCGAAAGCCGGTCTGGGCATGCAGGGCTGGATGATTCTCGGTCTTGGCCTGATCGTGGCCAGTGTCTCGGCGTTTGTGGCGATCTGGGGGCTGATGCGCTTTTTGCGTGAACACAGTGCCTGGCCCTTTGCGTTCTATCGGCTCGGGCTTGGGGTGGTTTTGCTGGTGGGTGTGTCGCGCGGCTGGTGGGCATGAAAATGCCACCGCTCAATGAAAGCCCCCGCCACAGGGATGCAGCGGGGGCTTTGATTTTAGTTCAGTTCAAGTGTTTCCGTCATGTCATGGGCAGCGGCATCTGCACTGCCCAAAGGTTCAAGGCCGTAACGGGTTTCAATCAGTTTCAGAATGGCAGTCGTGTCATATTGCGTATGATCGATAAAGCCTTTCTTGGCGAAGGGTGAAATCACCAGTGTCGGCACGCGGGAGCCCGGCCCCCAGATGTCGCGTTTGGGCGGCGCGACATGGTCCCACTGACCGCCATTTTCGTCATAAGTGACAATAATCATGGCATCATCCCAGATTTTCGAGGTCTGGATGGTTTTAATCAGATCGGCGACATGGCGTTCACCGGCGCTGACGCTGGCATAGCCCGGATGTTCGTTATTTTCGCCGATCGGCTTATAAAAGCTGACCGCAGGCAATGTGCCGTGAATAATATCGGCCTGAAAATCGAGAAAATCTTTCAGATGCTCCTTGCGGCCGGGTGTCCCGTCGCCATAATTTTTGAAATAGGCGAAGGGCTGATGGTGAAACTGGAACAAGGCATCGGGCTTACCGGCGATAGCGTCGTTCCAGCCGCCCGAATACCAGGCCCAGCTGATGTTTTTTTCGGACAGGCGGTCGCCAATATTGGGCATATCCTGCGGCGGCAGCAGCATGGTTGTATCTGTGATACTGGCGGGATGGGGCGCATAGACGCTGAATATAGTATTGACAGCATGGCCGTCCGGTGTAACGGCACCGTCCTTGATTAAGGCGCCGGTGCTGTCCAGCTGGGCCTTAATTTTGTCCGGTGCATTCGCATAAACAGGTGTGCAGGCACAAACCAGCCAGAAATGGTTGAGGAATGACCCGCCGAAAGCCGCATGAAAAAAATTATCGACCAGAACAAAGGATTTCGCATAAGACCACATCGCCAGCTTTTCGCCATTGGCATAGCCGTTCATCGTTAACCCGCCGGAATCCGTATAGGCAACAAATTTGTTCATCCGGCCTTCGTTGATCTGCAACTGTTCCTGATAATAGCGGTGCACGAGATCACCCGTGGTTTGTTCGGGCCCGGCAAATTTGTCGGCGGCAAAAGGCCCGTTCGGCAATTCAGCCGGAAAGCGCGTGTCGGTGATGGCCGGTTTCAGATTGGTGTTGAGCGGAGCCGGAAGTGTCTTGTAAGGCTCGCCATTGGCGTCCACCTGCGTGGCCGCTGCGCCGGCATTGGCAATGCCATTAGCGCCCGGAAACATGCCATAAAGATTGTCAAAGCTGCGGTTTTCAAGATAAATGACAATAATATGGCCGATTTTATTGAGACCCGCTTTGGGTGCGTCCGGCATATTCTGTGCGTAAGCAGGGGCGCAAAGCGCTGTGGTAAGCCCTATGCCTGCAAGAAGGTATGTGATTCTGAATTTATGGATCATGGCATGTTCCTTCGATAGTGTATTCAATCCATAGCGACGGTTTATGTCAATCTATTGAAGATGCAGGTTTACGGATTATTAACCTTCATCCGGACAGAATAAAGTCATGGTGACCCGCATCAAATATCGCGCTGTTCTGGTTCCGCTGCTGCTTTATGCTGTCGCGGGAGCGGCACTGTCTTATTTTGGCTGGGCTGCAGATCATGGCAACCGCGGCCTGAAGGCCAAGTCAGCCTATATGGCCGATATAGCCAGCCTGACCAAACAGCTCGATGCGCTCAAAGCCGAACATCTGGCGCTTGAGCGGCGCAATGTCCAGTTGCGCCCCGCCACCATAGACAAAGACCTGCTGGAGGAGGAGGCGCGGATCATTCTTGGCCGTGTGGCCAAAAATGATGTCGTGGTTTTTCTGGGCAAAAGCGCTTCAAATTAATGCCGCCTGTCCGGGCTTTGCCCCGCAGGTGCCCAAGTGTTCCATCCACTGTTTATGCGCCGGTGCCAACCTGGGCCAAGCCTTTTTATACCCCTTGTTAAAATAACTAAATTCGAGTTAAATAATGATCGTAACTCATTTTCAGTTAATTTTTAAAATGTGTTTTATTTCATATATTTAATATAATATCCCAAGCCATGAAGGCCTATCGCTTTTCATTCAACCTTAGTCTAATTTATGACAAATGGGGATGGACAGACGCTTAAAGCCAATATGCAGGCCGCAGGCACACACTCGACATCACGTTTGATTATACTGGTTCTCATATACCGGATTAAAATCCGGTTCTGAAGGAGTTCTCATGGTATCTGCTGCACCGACATCGGGTTCACGGCCAAAGGCCGCCAAGGAGGGCGGGGCCAAGCGCAACGCGGCATCCGCCCTGCCCAACACGCCGACATTCACGCCTGAGCAGGAGCTTTTTGCTTATCGTGAGATGCTGCTGATCCGCCGCTTTGAGGAAAAAGCCGGTCAGATGTATGGCATGGGCCTGATCGGTGGCTTTTGCCACCTTTATATTGGTCAGGAAGCGGTGGTGACCGGAATGCAGATGGCCGCCAAGAAGGGCGATGCCGTGATCACCGGCTATCGTGACCATGGCCATATGCTGGCCCTTGGGCTCGACGCTAAAGGCGTGATGGCCGAGCTGACCGGTCGGCGTGGCGGCTTGTCGCGCGGCAAGGGTGGCTCGATGCATATGTTCTCGAAAGAGCACGGCTTTTTTGGCGGGCATGGTATCGTGGGTGGGCAGGTGTCGCTGGGCACAGGTCTGGCCTTCGCGCATAAATATCGCGGCAATGACCATGTCTCCATGACCTATTTCGGTGACGGCGCAGCCAATCAGGGGCAGGTTTACGAGAGCTTCAATATGGCCGAGCTGTGGAAGCTTCCGGTTGTCTATGTGATTGAAAATAACCATTATGCGATGGGCACTTCGGTGCAGCGTTCCTCCGCGCAGAGCGATTTTTCCAAGCGCGGCGTTTCGTTCAATATTCCGGGCGAGAAGGTGGACGGCATGGATGTGCGCACCGTGAAGGACGCTGCCGACCGTGCGATCAAATGGTGCCGCGAAGGCAATGGCCCCTTCATTCTGGAAATGGAAACCTATCGTTATCGCGGCCATTCCATGTCGGATCCGGCGAAATATCGCTCCAAGGACGAAGTGCAGAAAATGCGCGAGGAGCGTGACCCGATAGAACAGGTGCGCCTGCGGCTGCTCAATTCCAAGGCGGCTTCGGAAGATGACCTGAAGCGTATCGATGCCGAATGCCGCGCCATTGTTGCCGAAGCGGCTGAATTTGCCTCGCATGATCCCGAGCCCGATGCTGCGGAATTGTGGACGGATATTTTGCTCTAAAGGCGTTGGAGACTGAAGATGGCTGTAAATATTCTGATGCCCGCATTATCTCCGACAATGGAGCAGGGCAAACTGGCGAAATGGCTGAAAAAAGAAGGCGACAAGGTCAAGTCCGGCGACATTCTCGCCGAGATTGAAACCGACAAGGCAACAATGGAAGTCGAAGCGATCGACGAAGGCATTCTGGTGAAAATTCTCATTGCTGATGGCACCGAGAATGTGGCCGTGAATACGCCGATTGCGGTGATTGCGGCGGAAGGTGAGGATGCCAGCGCTGCCGCGCCTGCCCCCGCTGCCGCGCCTGTGCCTGCGGCAGCTCCAGCTGTCGCAACCGCACCGTCGTCCGCCCCTGCCGTTGTGGCGCATGATGCTTCGTCCGAAGTGCCAGCGGGTACCGCATTCGTGACACAGACTGTGCGCGAGGCCCTGCGCGATGCCATGGCCGAGGAAATGCGCCGTGATGGCGATGTGTTCATCATGGGCGAGGAAGTGGCTGAATATCAGGGCGCCTATAAGGTGACGCAAGGCCTGCTTCAGGAATTTGGTGCGCGCCGCGTTATTGATACGCCGATCACCGAACATGGCTTTGCCGGTATTGCGGTGGGCGCGGCCATGACCGGCCTGCGCCCGATTGTTGAATTCATGACCTGGAACTTTGCCATGCAGGGCATTGACCATATCATCAATTCGGCAGCCAAAACGCTCTATATGTCTGGCGGGCAGATGGGCGCGCCGATTGTGTTCCGTGGTCCCAATGGTGCCGCCGCCCGCGTGGGCGCGCAGCATTCGCAGGACTATGCCGCATGGTATTCCAATGTGCCGGGCCTGAAGGTGATTGCGCCGCATACGGCGGCGGATTTCAAAGGTTTGCTGAAATCGGCTATTCGCGACCCGAATCCGGTTGTGTTTCTGGAAAATGAAATTCTCTACGGCCAGAGCTTTGATGTGCCGGTGGGCGACGATATTCTGGTGCCGATTGGCAAGGCCAAAGTGGCGCGTGCGGGCAAGGATGTCACCATCGTGTCCTTTGCCATTGGCATGACCTATGCCCTCAAGGCGGCGGCGGAGTTGGCCAAAGAGGGGATTGAGGCCGAGGTCATTGACCTTCGCACCATCCGCCCGATGGATAAGGACACGATCGTTGCTTCGGTGATGAAAACCGGGCGCTGCGTGACTGTGGAAGAAGGCTGGCCGCAGTCAGGTATCGGCGCGGAAATTATGGCCGTAATCATGGAGCGGGCTTTCGATTATCTCGATGCGCCGGTGATCCGCGTCACGGGCAAGGATGTGCCGATGCCTTATGCCGCCAATTTGGAAAAGCTGGCTTTGCCAAATGTTGGCGAAGTTGTCGCGGCGGCCAAAGCTGTGTGCTATAAGTAAACATATGACCAGTCCTGCTCCAAAACCTGCAACCTATGCCGATGTGCTGGCTGTGCCGGCACCCTTGGTGGCGCAGGTTTTGGACGGGACGCTCTATACCCATCCGCGCCCGTCACCGCGCCATGCTGTTGCCAGTCTTGCGCTTGGGCGCGAACTGTCTGGTTCCATGCTGGGCGGTTCAGGCGGCCCTGGCGGCTGGGTGTTTATGGTCGAACCCGAACTGCACTTGGGCTTCGACATTGTCGTGCCGGATATTGCGGGCTGGCGGCGGGAAAACCTGCCCACCTTGCCAGATACGCCCTATCTGGAGACGCCGCCGGACTGGCTGTGTGAAATTCTCTCTCCCTCCACCGAGCGGCTGGATCGCGGCCTCAAGCGGCGTATCTATGCCGAAGCCGGTGTCAAGCACATGTGGCTGATTGACCCGCGCAGTCAGGTGCTGGAGGCTTTTGCCCTCACAGGCGGCCAATGGCTGCTGGTGGGCACCGCGCAGGGCGGCGACGATGTGTCGATTGCCCCGTTTGATGCGATTTCTTTTTCATTGGCGGCCCTGTGGCCGTTTGATCTTCCCTCTCAAAGCTAAACGTCAAAAAGGTCTGCCATGCCCGTTAACGTTCTGATGCCCGCCCTTTCACCCACCATGGAAAAGGGAAATCTCGCCAAATGGCTGAAAAAAGAAGGCGATAAGGTCAAGTCCGGTGACGTGCTGGCCGAAATCGAAACCGATAAGGCGACAATGGAGGTTGAGGCCATTGACGAGGGCATTCTGGCCAAAATCGTCGTGCCTGCGGGCACCAATGATGTGCCGGTGAATGAGCTTATCGCCATTATCGCGCAGGAGGGCGAGGACGTGAGCGCCGCGCCCGCACCCAAGGCTGCCGCTCCGGTGGCTGCACCCGCCGCCGCAAGCCCCGCTGTGATGGCAGCGCCTGTCGCAACGGCTGCGCCTGTTGCCCCGTCCGGCGCGCGCACCTTCGCCTCGCCACTGGCCAAGCGCATTGCCGGGCAGGCGGGTCTTGATCTGGCGAAAATTGCCGGTTCCGGCCCGCATGGCCGCGTCGTGGAACGCGATGTTAAAGCCGCGATTGCAGGGGGCACAGCTGTGGCCGCCGCGCCGGTTGCCACTGCCGCTGCACCTGTACCCAAAGCTGCGCCTGCGCCCGCTGGCGCTTCGGATGAAGCCACCAAAAAACTCTTTGCCGCAGGCAGCTATGAGGAAGTGCCGCATGACGGGATGCGCAAGACCATCGCGCGCCGTCTGTCGGAAGCCAAATCGACCATTCCGCATTTCTATCTGACGGTCGATTGCGACCTTGATGCGCTACTGGCCCTGCGTGAGCAGATCAACAAGGCTGCCCCCACCAAGGAGGGCAAGCCCGCTTATAAGCTGTCCGTCAATGATTTTGTCATCAAGGCGCTGGCCTTGACGCTGAAGGCTGTGCCCGAGGCCAATGTCTCCTGGACGGACAATTCCATGCTGAAACATAAGCACGCAGATGTCGGCGTCGCCGTGTCCATTCCCGGCGGGCTGATCACGCCGATCATCCGCATGGCCGAGACCAAATCGCTGAGCGCCATTTCCAATGAGATGAAGGACTATGCCGCCCGCGCCAAGGCGCGCAAGCTCAAGCCGGAGGAATATCAGGGCGGCACCACGGCCGTTTCCAACCTTGGCATGTTCGGCGTCAAGAATTTTCAGGCGATTGTCAATCCGCCGCACGCCACCATTCTGGCCGTGGGCGCGGGAGAGCAGCGCGTGGTGGTGAAAAATGGCGCACCGGCGGTGGCAACCGTGATGAGCGTGACCGTGTCCACCGATCACCGCGCTGTCGATGGCGCTTTGGCGGCGGAAATGATGCAGGCCTTCAAGGGCTTTATCGAAAATCCGATGAGCATGTTGGTGTGAGGGTTTTTGTCGTTCCCTTTCCATTAAAATGAGTAGACCCGTCATTGCGAGGAGGCGAAGCCGACGAAGCAATCAGTAGAACGGAAATGGATTGCTTCGCTGACCCTCGCAATTATGAGTGTCGGTTTTATATAATCAACGTAACACTGGAGGATGAAATGGCTGAACCAAATGACATGATCCTCCCTCTGTTGCGGGATATGCGCGAAGATATGCGGACGAGGTTTGATGCTGTCGATAAGCGTCTCGATAAAATCGAAGCTGCACAAAAATCATTCAAGCACGCTCTTACTGCTGACACCATGATGTCAAAATTGGTTGCGGGCGAATTTGAAGAGCGAATCGAGGCTTTGGAGCGCGACGTCGAAGCGTTGAAAGCACAGCGTCCCGCCTGAGGGCGGCTCAAAATAAAGTTAAATCAAGCGGAGCTTAAGCATGGCTGATACATATGACGTTCTTATCATTGGTGGCGGGCCGGGCGGTTATGTCACCGCCATTCGCGCGGCGCAGCTTGGCTTCAAGACCGCGCTGGTGGAGCGGGAGCACTTGGGCGGCATTTGCCTCAACTGGGGCTGCATTCCCACCAAGGCGCTGCTGCGCTCGGCGGAAATCTACCATTATGCCACCCATGCCAAAGACTATGGTCTGACACTGAACGGCACCATGAGCTTTGACCCTGCGGCGGTGGTCAAGCGGTCGCGCGGCGTGTCCGGCCAGCTTAATGGCGGCGTGGCGTTCTTGTTGAAGAAAAACAAGGTGGATGTCATCTGGGGCGAGGCTAATATTGACGCGCCCGGCAAAGTGACGGTTACGGCCACGAAAAAAGCTATTGTTCAGCCGCAAAACCCGATTCCGAAGGGTATTTTGCCGGTGGGCAGCTATGAGGCGAAAAACATCATCATCGCCACCGGTGCGCGCCCGCGCGTGCTGCCCGGCATCGAGCCGGACGGCAAGCTGATCTGGACTTATTTTGAAGCCATGGTGCCGGAGCAATTCCCGAAAAGCCTGATTGTGATGGGCTCGGGCGCCATCGGCATTGAATTTGCGAGCTTTTATCGCACCATGGGCGCTGAGGTGACCGTGGTTGAGGTTCTGCCGCAGGTCTTGCCGGTGGAGGACGCGGAAATTGCCGCCCATGCCCGCAAGCGCTTTGAAAAGCAGGGCATGAAAATCCTCACCTCAACCAAAGTGGTGAAGGTGGAGAAGGGTGCAAATTCTGTCACCTGCACCTTGGAAGATGACAAGGGTGCAAAGCAGACCCTCACCGCAGACCGGCTGATTTCGGCTGTGGGCGTGGTGGGCAATATTGAAAATCTTGGCCTCGAAAAGCTGGGCGTCAAAACCGATCGCGGCTGCATTGTCACCGATGGTCTGGGCCACACCAATGTGCCGGGTATTTTCGCCATTGGCGACGTGGCGGGCCCGCCGATGCTGGCGCATAAGGCCGAGCATGAGGGTGTCATCTGCATCGAGGGCATCAAGGGGCTGCATGTGCACCCGATGGATAAGGCCAAAATTCCGGGCTGCACCTATTGCCATCCGCAGATCGCCTCTGTCGGCCTGACCGAAGCCAAGGCGAAAGCCGCCGGTTTGGAGGTGAAGGTGGGCCGCTTCCCCTTCTCCGGCAATGGCAAGGCCATTGCGCTGGGTGAGCCGGAAGGGTTGATCAAAACCGTGTTTGACGCCAAAACCGGCAAACTGCTTGGCGCGCATATGGTGGGCGCGGAAGTCACCGAACTCATTCAGGGCTTTGTCGTGGCGATGAATCTGGAAACCACCGAGGAAGAGCTGATGCACACAGTCTTCCCGCATCCCACCTTGTCCGAAATGATGCACGAGGCAGTGCTCGATGCTTATGGCCGCGTGGTGCATAGCTGAACACCGCAGACAGGCGGGCTTGATCCGCCTGTCTGAGAGGGCTAATAAGGCCTTGATTAATCCCGAAAGATGAACATGGCTGTTGTTCTTGACCTTCTCAACGACGATCCGCGCAAGAAAAGCGAGGCGGAGGCCCGCCCGCGCCACCCCGAAAAGGCGAAGCGGCCCGATCAGGTGATTTTGCGCAAGCCGGATTGGATCCGCGTTAAGGCGCCCGGCTCGCCGCAATGGGCCGAGACCAACCGTATTGTCAAAGAAAACGGCCTTGTCACTGTGTGTGAGGAGGCGGGCTGCCCCAATATTGGCGAGTGCTGGGAGAAAAAGCACGCGACCTTCATGATTATGGGCGACACCTGCACCCGCGCCTGCGCCTTTTGCAATGTTAAAACCGGTCTGCCTGGCGCTTTGGACGCGCATGAGCCGGAGCATGTGGGCGAGGCCGTGGCCAAGCTGGGCCTGAGCCATGTGGTGATTACCTCTGTTGACCGCGATGATCTGGCCGATGGCGGGGCCGAGCATTTTGCCCAAACCATCCGCGCCATTCGCCGTCTTGCGCCTCATACGACGATTGAAATTCTCACCCCCGATTTTCTGCGTAAAGACGGCGCGCTGGAGATGGTGGTGGCGGCCAAGCCGGATGTATTCAACCATAATCTCGAAACTGTGCCCTCCAATTATCTGACCGTGCGGCCCGGCGCGCGCTATTTCCACTCCATCCGTCTGCTTCAGCGGGTGAAAGAGCTGGATCCGACGATTTTCACCAAATCCGGCATTATGGTCGGGCTGGGCGAGGAGCGTAACGAGGTCTTGCAGCTGATGGATGATCTGCGCTCAGCCGATGTGGATTTTCTCACCATTGGCCAATATCTCGCGCCGACGAAAAAGCATCATCCGGTGGTGCGTTTTGTCGAGCCGGAGGAATTTAAATCTTTTGCCATAATCGCTGCGACCAAGGGCTTTTTGCTGGTGTCATCCTCGCCGCTGACCCGCTCGTCGCATCATGCGGGGGAGGATTTTGCCAAGCTGCAAAAGGCGCGGCTTGAAAAGTCGGCGCGGGCTTAAATTCATGCCGTCTTTTCGCACGACGCGCCGTGTGGCGCATAGCCCGCAGCGCATGTTTGATTTGGTGGCGGATGTCGAGGCCTATCCGCAGTTTTTGCCGCTCTGCACCGGCCTTGTGGTGCGCCGCCGCCTGACCACAGCGGATGCAAAACCGGTGCTGATTGCCGATATGTCGGTGGGGTATAAGGCCATTCAAGAGACCTTCACCAGCCGCGTGACGCTGGATGCTGAGAATCTCAAAATTCTGGTCGAATATGTTGACGGGCCGTTTCGGGAATTGCAGAATCGCTGGACGTTTCGCGCCGATGGTGATGGCTGCATGATCGAGTTTTTCATCACCTATGAGTTTAAAAGCCGGATGCTGGGCCTGCTGATGGGGTCGATGTTTGATGTGGCTTTCCGCAAATTTTCCGAGGCTTTTGAAAACCGTGCCGATCTGATCTATGGCAAGGCTTAAGACTTCAGTGTGAGCGCTGCAAACAGCAGATCAAACGCCTGATTGACCGCCGCTTGCTGCACTTGGCTGCGGCCAAGATCGCCGAACCGGCGCTCTGTCACCTGCGGGGTAAAGCCGCGCCGGGCAAGGCCAAAATACACCAGCCCCACAGGCTTGGCCGCCGAGCCGCCGCCGGGTCCGGCAATGCCGGTGATGCTGACCGCGACATCCGCGCCAGAGTGGGCCAGCACGCCCAAAGCCATGGCTTGCGCCACCTCAGCACTCACTGCGCCTCTCGCGGCAATCAAGGTTGCGGGCACGTCTAAGAGCCTCGTTTTCGCCGCATTAGAATAGGTGATGAAGCCGCAATCCACCACAGCGGAGGACCCGGCGATTTCGGTGAGCGTGGCCGCCACCAGCCCGCCAGTGCAGGATTCGGCGGTGGCCAGTGTCAGTCCGGCGGCACTATAGGCTTCAATCAGGGATTTTGCGCGCAAAATCAGATTCATCTTGGCAACCTCTGAACTGTCAAGGCAATCGCAACGTGGCGGTGGCAAAGGCCTCAATGCCCTCCGCGCGGCCAACAAAGCCCAGCTTTTCGGCGGTTGTGGCTTTCAGCCCGACACGATCCAGCGAGATATTGGCGATTTCCGCGATTTTTGCGCGGATCTCCTCACGATAAGGGCCGATTTTTGGCCCTTCGCAGACCAGAGTTCCGTCCAGATGGGCGATAAACCCGCCGCGCGCCGCCACACGCGCCACCGCATCTTCCAGAAACAGACGGGAGGGCGCGCCGCGCCAGCGTTCATTCGAGGGCGGAAAATGAACGCCAATATCGCCATCGCCCAAAGCACCCAAAATGGCATCCACCAGCGCGTGAATCAACACATCGGCATCGGAATGGCCGGACAGGCGGGCATGATGCGGTATTCTGACGCCGCCCAGCCAGACATGGTCACCAGGAACCAGCGCATGAACATCATAACCTTGCCCGACACGAATGTCCCAGCATTGTTGCATCAGCATTTTCTCCGCCTGGACAAAATCTTCCGGAGTTGTGATTTTGAGATTTTCGGCCTCGCCATCGATGATCTGCACGCTCATGCCCGCCCATTCGGCTATGGCGGCGTCATCGGTCAGCCCGTTGACCTGTTTATCATGCGCCTGCTGATGTGCGTGTAAAATATGTTGATAGTCAAAGGCTTGCGGTGTCTGCACCAGCCTTAGCGTGTCACGCGGCACGGTTCCGGTGATGATCTGGGCGCTGTCCACACGTTTCACCGTATCCAGCACAGCCAGCCCCGGAATAATCGCCCGCGCCGATGCCACGGCTGCAATGATGCGCGCAATCAGTTCCTTCGAGATGAAGGCCCGTGCGCCATCATGAATCAGCACATGCGTGGGCGGGCGGCTTTGCAGCGCGCATAGTCCATTATAAACGGACTCCTGCCGCGTTGTGCCGCCCATCACCGGCGTGCCAATGCGCGGCTGAAGCTCGGCAGGCAGGGCGGCAAGGGCTTTGCTGTAATCATCCTGCTGATCGGCCCCGATCACCGGAATAATATCGGCAATGCCATTGAACCGCGCGAAGATTTCAAGGGTGCGGGTCAGCAAAGGCTTGCCGCCCAGCACTCTATATTGCTTGGGCACGCCGCCCCCCGCGCGCAGGCCCGCACCCGCAGCAACAATAAGCACGGCAATGTTGGGCTGTGATGAAACAGATGATTGCATAGCACTGTCTCACACGGGTTTTTGCTAAGGTCAATATGGGCGCAGGCGACATAATGCCCGGCTTTGCTTGTAAGAGGCCCTTTTTGTCTATAATATAAGCATTATGAAAAATGATGAAAAATTAGGCATTTTGCCTGAAAATATCGCAATAGGGCCTGTTCAATTATCGGGCAGTGCTGTGCTTGCGCCCATGTCCGGTGTCACCGACATCGGAATGCGGCGTATTGCCCATGACTTCGGAGCCAGTCTTGTGGTGTCCGAAATGGTGGCCTCTGACGATTATGTGCGGGGCGATGTGGAAAACCGTCTGCGCGCTGAAGGCGAGGGCGTGCAGCCGCATGTGGTGCAGATCGCCGGATGTGAGCCCTATTGGATGGCCGAGGCCGCGCGCCTTGCCGCGGCCAATGGCGCGGCCATTGTCGATATCAATATGGGCTGCCCGGCCAAACGGGTGACGGGTGGCTATGCCGGTTCGGCGCTGATGCGCGACCTTGATCTGGCGGTGCGGCTGATCGAGGCGACCGTGCAGGCGGTTGACATTCCGGTGACGCTGAAAATGCGGCTGGGCTGGGACTCAGCCTCGCTCAATGCGCCGGAACTGGCCCGCCGTGCCGAGGCCGCAGGTGTGCAGATGCTGACGGTGCATGGGCGCACCCGCCAGCAATTCTATACCGGACAGGCCGATTGGCGGGCTATCCATAGTGTCAAACAGGCTGTGTCGATCCCAGTGCTGGCCAATGGCGATTGCACCACGCTGGAAGATGCTCTGGCTATGCTGAGGGCTTCGGGCGCCGATGGTGTGATGATTGGCCGTTCGGCGGTCGGGCGGCCCTGGTGGGTGGGCGATGTTGCGCATTATCTGCGCGCGGGCACAGAGCGGCCATTGCCGCAGGCCAGCCAGCGCGCCGCCGCCGCGCAGCAGCATGTCATCAGCCTGATGGAGCGTATGGGCGCGTTGAAAGGCCTTCGCCATGCCCGCAAACATCTGTCAGCCTATGCCGAATGCGCGGTGAAAGATGGCTATGCCGTGAGTGATGATGTGAAGCATGAACTGGTGCGCAGCGACAGCAGCGCGCGGGTTCTGCATCTTCTGGCGCATCTGTTCCATGCGCCGCAGGGTTTGGCGGAGCGTGCTGCATGAATAAGATTCTGAGTGAAATCCGGCTTGAAACCATTGCCCCGCAAATATTGAACCTGATTCCGCAACCCATTCTGATCATCCGGGCCGACAATGGCATAATGGATGCCAATAGTGCCGCAGAAGGTTTTTTTGAAATGGGCCTGACCAGTTTGCGGCGGCGCAATCTGGCCGATCTGCTGCCTTTCGGCTCACCGGTGTTTTCGCTGGTGGAGCATGTGCGCGCGCAACATTCCTCAATCAATGAATATCGGGTGGATATTGGCAATCCTAAAATTGGGTCAGACCGGATTGTTGATATTCACGTTTCGCCTCTCCCGCAGGCAGATGGCGTATTTATTATGCTGCAAGAACGCACGATTGCCGATAAAATGGACAGACAGCTGGTGCACAGAGGTGCGGCCCGCTCAATTTCCGCGCTTGCCTCCATGCTGGCGCATGAAATTAAAAATCCGCTTTCGGGTATTCGCGGCGCAGCGCAGTTGCTGGAGCCGGGCCTCGACAGTGAGGACCTTGCCCTCACCCGTCTGATTTGTGACGAGACCGACCGCATCGTCAAGCTGGTGGACCGAATGGAAACCTTCTCCGACGAGCGCCTGCTGGAACGGGAAAGCCTGAATATTCATGCCATTCTTGACCATGTCAAACGGCTGGCTCTGGCCGGTTTTGCCCGTCATATCCGCATTATAGAGGTTTATGATCCTTCGTTGCCGCCGGTTTATGGCAATCGCGACCAGTTGGTGCAGGTTTTGCTCAATCTGGTCAAAAATGCAGCCGAAGCGATTGGGCCGGACAGCCTGAACGGCGAAATTCAGCTCACCACGGCCTATCGGCCTGGGGTGCGCCTGCGCACGGCTGGTTCGCTGGCCCCTGTGTCTCTGCCTCTGGAAATCTGCGTGCGCGACAATGGCCCCGGCATTCCTGTGGAACTGGTGCCGCATTTGTTTGATGCCTTTGTCACAACCAAAGCCTCCGGTTCTGGCCTCGGTCTTGCATTAGTAGCGAAGATGATCGGTGATCATGGCGGAATAGTCGAATGTGACTCCCAGCCCCGCCGGACGTCATTCCGTATTTTGCTGCCCGTCTTCAAAGGGGGAGACGGACGCCAGACCGACGGAAGAGCCGAACCGGGCGCTGCGGACCAACCGACGCAGAGCTGAAACAGAGAGTGAAGAGAGCATGGCTTCTGGAACGATACTTGTCGCTGATGACGATGCCGCGATCCGCACTGTTCTCAATCAGGCATTGATGCGCGCCGGCTATGAGGTGCGCACCAGCGCCACGGCGGCCGGTCTCTGGCGCTGGGTGCAGGCGGGTGACGGCGATCTGGTCATCACCGATGTGGTCATGCCGGATGAAAATGCCTTTGACCTGCTGCCGCGCATTAAAAAATTGCGGCCGGAATTGCCGATTATCGTGATGTCGGCGCAAAACACCTTCATGACGGCGATCAAGGCCTCCGAGCGCGGCGCTTATGACTATCTGCCCAAGCCCTTTGACCTGAAAGAGCTGGTGGCCATTGTTGGCCGCGCCATGAGCGCCCCTAAAAGCCTGCCGAAGCGGGACAAGCAGGACGAGACCGACGGCATTCCGCTGGTGGGCCGCTCTCCCGCTATGCAGGAAATTTACCGCGCGCTGGCCCGCCTGATGCAAACGGACCTCACTGTGATGATCAATGGCGAGTCCGGCACGGGCAAGGAGCTGGTGGCGCGGGCGCTGCATGATTATGGCAAGCGCAAGAATGGCCCGTTTGTGGCCATCAACATGGCTGCCATTCCGCGTGATCTGATTGAAAGTGACCTGTTCGGCCATGAAAAGGGTGCCTTTACCGGCGCGACAGCACGCTCTGCCGGCCGTTTTGAGCAGGCCGAGGGCGGCACCCTGTTTCTGGACGAAATCGGCGATATGCCGATGGAGGCGCAGACCCGTTTGCTGCGCGTGTTGCAGCAGGGCGAATATACCACTGTGGGGGGCCGCACCACGATCAAAACCAATGTGCGCATCATTGCCGCCACCCATAAAGATCTGCGGGTTTCCATCGCTCAGGGGCTGTTCCGCGAGGATCTGTTCTTCAGGCTGAATGTTGTGCCGCTGCGCCTGCCGCCCTTGCGTGAGCGCAGTGAGGATATTCCTGACCTTGTGCGGCATTTTTTCAGTCTGGCCGTGTCGGAAGGGCTGCCGCAGAAACATATGGATACGGCAGGGCTGGAGCGGCTCAAACGCTATCGCTGGCCGGGCAATATCCGCGAATTGGAAAACCTGACCCGCCGTCTGGCGGCCCTGCACCCGCAGGAAACCATAACCGAGGCGCTGGTGGATCTGGAACTTGGCCAGAATGGTCAGTTGGCTTTGCGTTCCGCCGAGGAATTTGAGGCCGCCTCTGGCCGTGATTCGCAGACCCCGCTGGCTGATGATGATCTGATGGGGGCAGCCGAACGCTATATGGCCCAGCTTTTTGCCAAATATGGCGATAATCTGCCACCGCCGGGCCTGTATCATCGTATTTTGAAAGAGCTGGAGGTGCCGCTGATTGCCGCCACACTGGGGGCCACACGCGGCAACCAGATCAAGGCTGCGGAAATCCTTGGCCTCAACCGCAACACTTTACGCAAGAAAATCAATGATCTGGATATCAAGGTCATGCGCATGACCCGCTGAGGGCTGGCGCGTTGCAGGCTGCGGGAGCCTTTGAGGGGGCAATAATCACCATGTGATATGAAAATATTTGCCCTCAATATGTCGTATTTTCGCAACAATGTTGTATAAAAACATCATAAGCCTGTGTGGGGCGTGCGAAAGGTTCCGTGCATTTGAGTGATGAGCAGCCATCAGACCTGATGAAATATCCGGCCGATGATGTCCCCTTGGCCGAAGCCGTTGAAGTGGCGCCCAAAAGCACCCGTGCCGTTTCGCGCGTGGGCCTTGCCAGTGTTGCCATTGCATTGGTGTCGGCGCTGGCCACATTTGTTATTTTTGCCGGTTATTCGCCGATTGTGCCGACAAATGATGTCGTATTGTTGCTGTTCATTGCCAATATCATTATCGTTCTGTGGCTGGTTGGGCTGGTGGCCTGGGAAATCCGCAAATTGCTGCGGGCGCGGCGGCGCGGTGCGGCAGCGGCGCGGCTGCATATTCGTATTGTGTCGTCCTTTTCGCTGATTGCGGCTGTTCCGGCGCTGACCATGGCTGTTGTGGCCATCATCACGCTGGATCGTGGGTTGAATCCGGCATTCATGCAGGATGTGCGCGGTTTTATTCAGAAAACGACGATTGTGGCTGACCTTTACCGCCGCGAGCAGTGCCAGTCCCTGTTGCGGGATTTGCAACTCACCGGCGTTGATCTTGACCGCGCGCATTCTCTCTTTGACCAGAACCGCACCCTGTTGCAGGATTATTTTACCTCCCGCGCGCGGTTTTTAGGGTTTTCACAGGCCAGAATTATCAAAGCGGACGGCACTGAAATCATGGATGCCGGCACTAAGGACGATCAGGCCATTTTTCCTGAATCTGCCGATTTTGCCGATACGCATGAGGATGCGCCCTTGTGCATTGCGCCGCAGGGGCGGCTGACCTTTGTTGCCCTTTTGAAACTGGCCACCTATCCCGAGGCCTATCTTTATGTGGCGCGGCGGGTGGACCCCTATGCGGTGGAATTTCCGAAAGAAGCCGAAGGCATTACCGAAATTTACGATGCCTTTGACGCGCATCGCCGCAATATTCAGATTGCCTTTGCCACCATGTTTGTTTTGCTGGCCCTGATCATTCTGCTTTCTGCGGTCTGGCTGGGCCTGTCTTTTGCAAACCGACTGGTTATGCCGATCCGTCGTTTGATCGGAGCGACAGATGAGGTTGCCAATGGCAATCTCAATGTGCGAGTGCCGGTCAAAGCCAGTGAGGGCGACATTGGCCATCTGGCTGAAACCTTCAACAAAATGACAACCGAGTTGCGCCTGCAGCAATCCCGCCTGATTGAGGCCAATGGGCTGGCAGACCAGCGGCGCAAATTCACCGAGGCGGTTTTGTCCGGTGTGCCCGCCGCTGTGTTCGGCATTGACAGCCTGAACCAGATTACCGTGGTCAATGATGCGGCTGAATTCCTCATCCACGCGGAGAGGCCTGCCGGTGTCATTGTCGGGCAGCCACTTCTGGATCTGATTCCTGAGCTTTTGCCCTTTATTGCCGAAGCGCGCAGCGGACGCGGCCGCCTGCGCCAGAGCCAGCTCACCCTGATGCGCAAAGGCCGCGAGGGCATATTCAAGGTGCGTATTTCTGCCGAAACCTCTACAGACCTGACCCAGACCCTCGTTGTGACGCTGGATGATATTACTGAACTGGTGACCGCGCAGCGTACCTCGGCCTGGGCGGATGTGGCGCGGCGCATTGCGCATGAGATTAAAAATCCACTCACCCCCATCCAGCTTTCTGCCGAGCGGCTGAAGCGTAAATATGGCCGGGTGATTGTGGAGGACAAGGATATTTTCGATCAATGCACGGATACAATCGTGCGGCAGGTGGAAGATATCAAGCGGATGGTTGATGAATTCTCCTCCTTCGCGCGGATGCCCAAGGCCAAGCCGGAACAGCAGGATTTAGGCGAAACTATCCGCCAGACCCTGTTTCTGATGCGTCTGGGCCATCCGGCCATCCGCTTCGAGGATCATGCGCCGACGCAGCCGCTGATTGCCGCGTTTGACCGGCGGCTGATGTCTCAGGCCCTCACCAATATTATAAAAAATGCCACCGAAGGCATTGCCGCCGCCGAATTTCCGCCCGATGTGCAGGGCGTCATCGAATTGCGGGTGCAGACAGGCCGGGATGGAATGATCCAGATTGATGTTTCCGACAATGGTATCGGCTTTCCTGTCGAAAACCGCCACCGCCTGCTGGAGCCCTATATGACCACCCGCACGGAGGGCACCGGCCTCGGCCTGCCGATTGTGGCCAAGATTTTCGAGGATCACGGCGGCGGAATTGAATTGCTGGATGGTTTGCCCAATCCGGTGACCGGAAAGCCGGGGGCCCGTGTCCGTCTGTATTTTTCTGTTGAGCCACAGGCTGCACATGCGGAGTCTTGATGATGAAACGGCATAATTATGACCTGCCAACCCGCTGCAAATTGGAAAAATGAACCATGGCAAGTGATATTCTGATTGTTGATGACGAAGCCGACATCCGCGAGCTGGTGGCGGGCATCCTGTCTGACGAAGGGCACGGCACCCGTGTGGCCCGCCATGCGGTGGAAGCGCTGGCCTCGATTGAATTGCGCCGTCCGCAACTCATTTTTCTGGATATATGGCTGCAAGGCTCGACACTGGACGGTTTGCAGCTGCTGGAACGCATCAAGGCCAATGATCCGTCTGTGCCGGTGGTGATGATTTCCGGCCATGGCAATATTGAAACCGCAGTGGCCGCGATCAAGCTGGGCGCTTATGATTTTATTGAAAAGCCGTTCAAGGCCGACCGTCTGCTGCTGGTGGCCGAGCGGGCGCTGGAAACCTCCCGCCTCAAACGCGAAGTGCAGGAATTGCGCGCGCGTTCCGGAACCGCCGAGGCGCTGGTGGGAAAATCCGCCGCGATGAACCAGCTGCGGCAGATCATTGAGCGCGTTGCGCCGGCCAATTCGCGGATCATGATTTCCGGTGCGCCGGGCAGTGGCAAGGAGGCCGTTGCCAAGGCTATCCACACCGCCTCGCACCGCGCCAATGGCCCCTTTGTGGTGTTGAGTGCCGCCGCGCTTACCCCTGAAACCTTCGAGCAGGAGCTTTTCGGCTCAGAACCGGCGGAGGGCCATTTGCGCAAGGTCGGCGCGCTGGAGGAGGCGCATAATGGCACACTTTATATTGATGAGATCGGCGAGATGCCGCGTGAGACACAGGCCAAAATCTTGCGTGTTTTGGTGGATCAGAGTTTTTTGCGCATTGGCGGCAGCAACCGGGTGCAGGTGGATGTGCGGATTGTCTCCAGCACCAGCCGCGACCTTGTGGCTGCGATTGCGGAAGGAAAATTTCGGGAAGATCTGTATCACCGCCTCTCTGTTGTGCCGATCCGTGTGCCGTCCCTGTCCGAGCGCCGGGATGACATTCCCGAGTTGATTGACTTTTTCATGGATCAGGTCGCCCTCACCAGCGGAATGCCGCGCCGCAAAATGACCGAGGAGGCCCGTGTTGTGCTTCAGTCGCATGACTGGCCGGGAAACCTGCGCCAGTTGCGCAACAATATCGAGCGACTGATGATTCTGACCGCCGGGGGTGCCGAGGCCGAGATTACGGCGGACATGCTGCCGCAGGAGATCGGCTCACTGGTGCCCTCCACACCCAGTGGCTCTGGCGGGGAGCGCATTATGAATATGCCGCTGCGGGAGGCGCGCGAAATGTTCGAGCGTGAATATCTGACCGCGCAGATTAACCGGTTTGGCGGCAATATTTCCCGCACAGCAGAATTTATCGGCATGGAGCGGTCGGCGCTGCACAGAAAACTCAAATCGCTGGAGGTGGAAGCATGATCCAAACCCTTGTTTTTTCTGTCCCTCGTCACAACATGTCAGAGGATATAATTTATGGGCTGTGACGCGCTGCAATCTGCGGAACGTATATAAGCCAGTCATAAAATAGACTAAAATAAAATAGACGTTCTGATTCTGGATGAAGGCAAGGTGCTGGTTCATCCCAAGACTAAAAAAGGATAATAAAATGGCCACCGAACGCGCTCAAAATTTGCAGGACAGCTTTCTCAATCATGTCCGCAAGGAAAAAATCCCGCTGACGATTTTTCTGGTCAATGGTGTCAAATTACAGGGCGTTGTCTCCTGGTTTGATAATTTTTGCCTGCTTTTGCGCCGGGATGGTCATGCCCAGCTGGTTTATAAACATGCCATTTCCACCATCATGCCCGGGCAGCCCTTGCGGATGTTTGAAGGTGATGAAACGGATAAAGGATAATTTGAGCGCGTGAACAGCTATATCGAGACACCCGCTTCACCTGTTCATGACCAATCCGCGCAAGTGGGCTGGTCATCCAAGGCGGATGCGGAGAAGCAGCTCGCCAGCCACACCCATACGCTGGTCATCGGCCCCTATCTGAAAGAGCGCCCCAACCGTGCGCCGGACAAAATTGTGTCGCTGCGTGCACCCGAAGCCCGCCTTGAAGAGGCCTCCGGGCTGGCTTTGGCGATTGATCTTGATGTTCTGGCCGCACAAATTGTGTTTCTGAGCGATATCCGCCCCGCCACCTATATTGGCATTGGTAAAATCGAGGAACTCGCGGCGCTGATCAAGGATAAGGACATCAGCCTTGTGGTGATGGACTGCGCCCTTTCACCGGTGCAGCAGCGCAACCTTGAAAAATCGCTTGGCGCGAAGGTGATTGACCGCACCGGCCTTATTCTGGAAATTTTTGGCCGCCGCGCCCGCACCCGCGAGGGCGCCCTGCAGGTTGAACTGGCCCATCTGACCTATCAGAAATCGCGCCTTGTGCGCTCATGGACCCATCTTGAGCGCCAGCGCGGTGGTTTCGGCTTTCTCGGCGGCCCCGGTGAAACGCAGATCGAAACCGACCGGCGGCTGATCCAGGAGCGTATGGTCAAAATCGAGCGCGAACTTGATGGCGTGAAAAAAACCCGTGGCCTGCACCGCAAATCCCGCGAGGATGTGCCTTTTCCGCTGGTGGCGCTGGTGGGCTATACTAATGCGGGCAAATCCACTCTGTTCAACCGTTTGACCGACGCCACAGTTCTGGCGCAGGACATGCTCTTCGCCACGCTTGACCCGACCCTGCGCGCGCTCAAATTGCCGCATGGCGGCAGGATCATCCTCTCCGACACCGTGGGTTTTATCTCCGATCTGCCCACCATGCTGGTGTCTGCCTTCCGCGCCACGCTGGAGGAGGTCATTTCCGCCGATGTCATTCTGCATGTGCGTGACATCGCGCATGAGGATGCGCAGGCGCAGGGTGCCGATGTGGACGGCATTTTAAAAACTTTGGGCATTGATCCGCAGGATCATGACCGGGTGATCGAGGTCTGGAACAAAATTGACCAGATCGAGCCTGAGCGGCGCGCCTCCTTGCTGGATATTGTCAGCCAGCGGGCGGACGCAAGCCGCCCCATTCTGGTTTCGGCGGTGACTGGCGAGGGGCTGAACGGGCTGAAACAGGCGATTGAGACGCGCATTGCGCGGGGCCGCTCGCTTGTGCAGCTGGTTTTGCCGCCGCATGATGGCGCTGGCCTGCACTGGCTTTATACGAATGCCGAAATTCTGCACCGCAATGCGGATGAGGATGGCGCTGTGCAGTTGACATTGCGGGTTGCGCCTGAGCGGCTTGATCAGGTGATGCGGCGGTTCAGCGCTGCTCGTCTTCAGCCGACGCCGATGCGGGCTTTGGAAATTTCCGGAGTCTGACCTTTGGCCTTGTTTTTGACGTTGTGAGCGCCTAGTTTGTTCGTCAATATCGAATTCTGTTTCGGAGAGTTTCATGGGTAGCTTCAGCATCTGGCACTGGTTGATCGTCGGTATTGTCGTCATGTTGTTTTTTGGCGGTTCCGGCAAAATTTCCGGCGTGATGGGTGATTTCGCCAAGGGAATCAAAGCCTTTAAAAAAGGTATGAGCGAGGATGACACCGCCAAGGCGGAGCCTCTCCAGACCATTGACGGCAAAACCGGTGAAGTGATTCAGCCACAAAAAGACAGTCAGAAGTCATAAAACCGGCATGTTCGACTTTTTTGACACGAGCAAGCTGTTGATCATCGGCGCTGTGGCGCTGATGGTTATCCCGCCTAAGGATTTGCCGACCGTTCTGCGCCAGCTGGGGCAGGCGGTGGGCAAATTGCGGCGTATGGCCACGGAATTTCAAGGCCAGTTCAATGAGGCTTTGAAAGATGCCGAGTTCGACAGCCTCAAGAAGGAATTGCAGGAGCTTCAGTCCAGCACCAATATGCCACTGGATATTGGTACAGATTTCAACATTGCCGCACCTGCGCCGGTTGCCGAGGCGGTGTCGCCGCCTGCGGACACTCTCGCCGCGCCGCATCCCGCACCAGACATGCCTGCCGAGACTGCGCCGCCCGCCGCCGCGCCTGCTGAGCCGCCGGTTGCCGCCAAGCCCAAGCGTCGCGCTGCCAAATCCGCCCCCGCCGCAGATAAGGCCCTTGCCGAGGGCGAAGCTGTTGCCAAGCCCAAGCGCGCGCGCAAACCTGTAGCGAAGGCGGCTGCGGATACCGTCATTGCCGTGAATAAGGATGGTGAGGCCAATGTCTGAGCCCGATACGTCAGACATTGACGCCAGCAAGGCGCCGCTGATGGACCATATAATTGAGCTGCGTTCGCGGCTGATTATGTCCATGGCCGCGTTTCTTGTGGCCTTTGGGGGGTGTTTTTACTTCAGCCACCAGATTTATAATATTCTGGCCGGGCCTTTTGTGCATGTTGTCGGGGCTGAAAATGCCAAGCTGATCGCCACCCATTTTCTGGAGCAGTTTTTCACCAATATCAAACTCAGCATGTTTGGGGCCGGCTGTGTCGCCTTTCCGGTGATTGCCGTCCAGCTGTATAAATTTGTTGCGCCGGGCCTCTATAAGCATGAGCGCAATGCCTTTTTGCCCTATCTGATTGCCACGCCGATTTTTTTCGCACTGGGCGGTTTGCTGGTGTATTTTGGTGTTATGCCCGCCATTGTGCGCTTTTCCGTATCGATGCAGCAATTAAATGTGCCGGGTGAGGCAACCATTGAGCTTATGCCGAAGGTGAGCGAATATCTCTCGCTGATCATGAGCCTGATTTTTGCCTTCGGCATTGCCTTTCAGTTGCCGGTGGTGCTGACCTTGCTGGGCCATATCGGCATTATTGACGCGGCCTTTTTGCGCTCCAAACGGCGCTTTGCCATTGTCATTATTACGGTTATCGCTGCGGTTCTGACCCCGCCGGACATTATTTCGATGGTGTCGCTGGCTCTGCCCATGCTGCTTCTCTATGAAGGGGCGATTTTTGCGGTGCGGATGATGGAAAAAAAACGCGGGGCCGCGGTGGCACCCACCGAATGATGCCCGCCCGCCATGTGCTGATCGCCATTTTTGTGGCGGTTATTTTCGGGCTGGCCTTTCCGGTCATCAAATATGGTTTGGCGGAGGCACCGCCGCTGATGTTGACCGGCCTGCGCTTTACCTTTTCGGCTTTGCCGGCGGTTTTTTTCGTGCCAAGGCCGCAGGTGAGCTGGGCTGTGCTGTTGGCCTATGGGGTGGCCATTGGCGTTTTGCTGTTCGGCCTGCTGTTCAGCGCCATTCATCTGGGTGTGCCCTCAGGCCTGACCTCGCTGATCGTGCAACTGCATGTGTTTTTTACGATTATCCTGAGTTTTTTCCTGTTTGGGGAAAAGCCGACCGCCGCGCAGATCGGCGGTTCGCTGCTGGCCTTTGGCGGCATGGCGCTGATTGCGGCGGGGCGCTTTTCCGGCGGCCATTTTTTCGGAATTGTGCTGGTGGTGCTGGCGGCGCTGAGCTGGGCGGGCGGCAATCTCATTGTGAAGCGGATCGGCCGGGTGGATATGCTGGCCTTCACCATCTGGGCGAGCCTGGCGGCGCCGCTGCCTTTATTCGCGGCATCCTATATGTTTGAAGGGGCGGGGGCCTTTGCTACTTTGCTGCATCCGTCGCTGAATTTGCTGCTCTGTGTGGCCTATATGGCTTTGGCGGCGACAATTACCGGTTATGGCCTGTGGAACTGGCTGCTGGCGCGCCATTCGGCGGCGAGTGTCGGGCCTTTTGCCCTGCTGATTCCAGTGGTTGGCATTGCCTGTGGCCGCCTTTTGTTTGGCGAGCGGCTTCACCTGCAAGAAATCTATGGTGCGGGCTTGATCTTCCTTGGCCTATGCTTAAACGTTTTTGGCAGTCGACTCTTGGCGCTTATGCGCCGCGCGTAAATGTTGGGCGTTTTGAAATCAGCTTCGGGACTATTCCCTCTCCCAAAGGGAGAGTGTTTATATCTAAACGTTCCCTCTCCCTTTGGGAGAGGGTTAGGGTGAGGGTAAAATCATGCCCCTCACCCCAGCCCTCTCCCCACCCGTGGGGAGAGGGGGGTATTCAGTGCAATGCTTTAAATTCAGGGCTTTCCTATGTATGATATCAAATGGATCAGAGACAATGCGGCGGCTTTTGATGCGGGGCGCGCGCATCGCGGCCTTGGCCCATTAAGTGCCGAACTGCTGGCGCTGGATGATGCGCGCCGCGCCGCCATTGTGCAAAATCAGGCCGTGCAGGAGCGGCGCAACGCCGCCTCCAAAGAGATTGGTCAGGCTATGGCCCAAAAGGACATGGCCCGCGCCGAGGCCCTGAAAGCCGAAGTTGCTGAACTCAAAGCCCGCACCGCCGATTTTGAGGCGCAGGAGCGTGAGGCGGTGGCCGCCCTCACCCGCGCTTTGAGCGAAATTCCCAATACGCCGCTGGACGATGTGCCTGTGGGCGCGGACGAGCATGGCAATCGGCTCAAATCGGTTTGGGGTGAGATTTCGGCCTTTGCCTTCCCTCCGAAAGAGCATTTCGATATTGGCGAAGGCCTGGGGATGATGGACTTTGACGCTGCCGCCAAAATTTCCGGTGCGCGCTTTGTTGTCAATAAAGGCCCGCTGGCGCGGCTGGAGCGGGCGCTGGGCCAGTTCATGCTGGATTTGCACACAGAAGAAAACGGCTATACCGAGGTCAACCCGCCGGTGCTGGTGAAGGATGACGCCATGTATGGCACCGCACAGCTGCCGAAATTTGCCGATGATCTGTTCTCTACATATGCCGGCCCTGCGGGGGGGTATGGCTTTTTAGAAACTATATTTAAAGCTAACTTAGAAACATTTGAAAATATCAAGAATGATGATAACGAATTAGATAAATTTTATAAGCAACTAAGAGAAACGGTAATTGGTGGTAATCTCTGGCTCGTGCCCACCGCCGAAGTGCCGCTCACCAATCTGGTGCGCGAGAGCATTCTCGATGAAGCCGCGCTGCCGCTGCGCTTCACCGCCTGCACGCCCTGTTTTCGCGCCGAGGCGGGCTCTGCCGGGCGTGATACGCGCGGCATGATCCGCCAGCATCAGTTCACCAAGGTGGAATTGGTGTCGATCGCCACGCCCGAACAGGCCGAGGCGGAGCATAATCACATGCTCGCCAGCGCTGAGGAGGTGCTGAAGCGCTTGAAATTGCCCTATCGCGTCATGACGCTCTGCACCGGAGACATGGGTTTTGCCTCTCAGAAAACCTATGACATTGAGGTCTGGCTGCCGGGGCAGGGCAAATATCGTGAAATTTCGTCCTGCTCGGTCTGTGGTGATTTTCAGGCGCGGCGGATGAATGCGCGCTATCGCCCCGCAGGCGAAAAGCAGACCCGTTTTGTCTATACGCTGAACGGCTCCGGCCTTGCTGTGGGCCGCACATTGGTGGCCGTGCTGGAAAATTATCAGAATGAGGATGGTTCTGTCACAGTGCCGGAGGTTTTGCGCCCCTATATGGGCGGCGTGACAAAAATTGAAAAGAAATAGGACATTTCAGCCACCCTCGCTCCTCCTTCGACAGGCTCCGGGCGAGTGTGCACTTGCCTCACGCTCTCGAAGGGCGAGGGCATAAAACAAGGATTGAAACATGCGTATTCTTCTGACCAATGATGACGGCATCAATGCGCCGGGCCTGGCTATATTGGAGCAGATCGCCCGCCAGCTTTCGGATGACGTGACCATTGTCGCGCCGGAGCTGGACCAGTCCGGTGTGTCGCACAGCTTTTCGCTCAATGACCCGCTGCGGCTGCGCAAATTGCGCGAGAATGTCTATGCCGTGAAGGGCACCCCGACCGATTGCGTGCTGATGGGGGTGCGGCTCATCATGAAGGACAATCCGCCGGATCTGATCTTGTCCGGCGTCAACCACGGCCAGAATGTGGCTGAGGATGTCACCTATTCCGGCACCATTGCCGGCGCGATGGAGGGCACTTTGCTCGGCATCCGCTCCATAGCGCTGTCACAGGCCTATGGCTCGCTGGGCAAACGGCATGAGCTGCGCTGGGACAATGCGCTGGCCTATGGCGCGGATGTCATCCGCAAGGTGCTGGCTGAAGGGTTTTCCGGTGAAATTCTGATCAATATCAACTTCCCGGATTGTCTGCCGGAAGATATGGCCGGAGTGGCGGTGTGCGTGCAGGGGCGGCGCGAGGGCGCGGTCATCGAGATTGATGAGCGGCGAGACGGGCGCAACAATCCTTATTACTGGCTGGCTTTGCAGCGCGGCAATTTTAATTATGGTCATGGCACCGATCTTGAGGCTCTGGCTCATAAGAAAATCTCCGTGACCCCGCTGCGGCTTGACCTGACCGATGAGCCCACCCTGACCCGCCTTGCGGCTGCCCTCATGCGCTGACATGCTGGACAATGCGCGGATTGAATTTGTTTTAAAACTGCGCGCCAAAGGCCTGCGCGACACCAATGTTTTGCGCGCATTGGAGATTGTGCCGCGCGAATTGTTTGTGCCGCATCGATATGCCGATCTGGCGGGCAAGGACATTGCCTTGCCCATTCGCTGCGGCCAGTCCATGCCCTCGCCCTTTGATGTGGCGCGGATGCTGGAGCTTTTGGACATTCAGCCGCATCACCGTATTCTCGAAATCGGCACCGGCTCGGGCTATACAACCGCCATTCTGGCGCGTATGGCGAAGGATATTGTCTCTGTTGAGCGTTTTCAGAGCCTGACGGTGGAGGCCAAAGCGCGGATGGAACAGCTTGGCTTGAGCCATGTTGCGCTTCACTGGGCGGATGGGCTGGCGCTGGGCGAGGAATTCGGGGTTTTTGACCGTATTTTGGTGCATGGGCGGCTGGATCATCTTTCCTCCTCCATTCTTGGCGCTCTGACCTGGCAGGGCATATTGGTGGCCGCGCGCCCCGTTGGTGGCGAGCCATTGCCCGTTCTCACCCGCATCCTGCGCGATGACGCCCGCGCTCTGGCCCAGACCGCCTTTGGCAGCATCCGTGCCATGCCGCTGATTGCCGGTACTTCCTGAGCAATATGATAATATATTTCTGATTTTTGAATATTTTTAAAATTTGATTCATCATAAACCGAACCTTAACCCGTTATGCTGCACAGTGTCTGAACGAGATGTGCAGGTAGGTGGGTTCAGTCGATGAGTATTTCAGTCGGGTCGAATGGTCTGAAGATCGCAATACGCGTGACCTTAACAGGTTTGGCACTCACAGTTTTGTCCGGGTGCTCCTCTGACGTCACACGGTTTACCAACCCTTTCGCTTCATCGTCTGTGGCCACAGATGAAATGCCCACGGGGGATATTCCGGCTGATCCGGTGGTCAAGCCCAGCACCATCACCTCGAAGCCTCTGGCCGCACCCGTCAATACGTCCAATAATTTTAAGTCTCTAGCGGTTCCGGCCATCCCCTCGCCGCATCTGAGCCAGAATACGCCGGTTGTCGAGCCTGCAACCACGGCTTCAGTGGCTTCGCATCCTGTGTCATCGCTGGAAGGGTGGAGCGCCGCAGGCGGAACCCCGATTGTGGTGGCCACCGGCGAAACCGTAAAAATGCTTGCGGTGCGTTATGGCGTGCCGGTGAATGTATTGCTGAGCGTCAATGGCTTTACCTCTGCGGCGCAGGTGCAGCCCGGGGCCCGAATGGTTATTCCGGTGTATAATGCAGGCGGAAAAAGCGCTGCCAATGCGGCGCAGGCGCCTTCCAATATTGTGCCGCGCGCTGTGGCTGTGGTGCCGCAAAACGAAGCGAAGATGAAATTTGTTACCGGCGCCCAACCGGCAAATGCCCAGGCCGCAAAACCGGCGGCGATTGCCGGACAGGTTAAGCCGAAGGATGCTGCCAAGCCCGTTGTCGCGGCAACAGCAGCCGTGCCTGCCAAGGGCGCAAAAGCTGTCGATGTCGCGCAGCAGGCCAAGCCTGTGCCGCAGGCTGGCGCTGGCGCGCATAACAAACCGCTTGTGGTTGCAGCGGCCACTCCGGAGCCCGTGAAGCCACATGCGGCTGCGACAAAACCAGCGGCTTTGCCTGTGGATACGACACCGACCTCAAGTTTGCAGCCCGATACGGCCAAGCCGGTCGCTGCAGCTGCGCCTGCACCGGCTACAGATGTGGCCGATGCGGCCCCCGAGTTTCGCTGGCCTGCGCGTGGCCGTGTGATTCAAGCCTTCAAGGCTGGCACGAATGACGGTATTGATATTGCTTTGCCGGAAGGCACAGCGGTCAAGGCCGCCGAAGCTGGCGTCGTGGCCTATGCGGGCAGCGAGCTGAAGGGCTATGGCAATCTCGTTCTGATCCGCCATCCAAACGGCTTTGTCTCTGCCTATGCGCATAATTCTGAATTGATGGTCAAGCGCGGTGATACGGTCAAGCGCGGTCAGATCATTGCCAAGTCTGGCCAGACCGGCAATGTCACCAGTGCCCAGCTGCATTTTGAACTGCGCAAAGGATCAACGCCGGTTGACCCGACCACCTATCTGGCCGGTTTATGAATGTGACAGCCGCTGCGAGATAGGCCGGTAAACTCTCTTTATGTCCTGAATGTTCAGGCGCAAAATTCACAAGATGATTTCCGCGAGACACGAAAATCATTTTGTGACCACAGGCGGTACGGTCCCATGAAAGGCCGTACCGTCTTTTAGAGTCTGTTGCCTTTAGACGGAAACGTCTCCTTCTCCCCGTTCATCCTTCGAGAGCCTCAGGATGACGGGGAGAAGGGACGCTCACAGTGTGTTTCCACCTAAAAACAGCATGCTCTAATTATTGGGATGTGACTTTGCCCAGACGACCCGCCAGATCCTGAATAAATTGCCATGCGGTGCGGCCGGAGCGGGCGCCGCGTGTTGTGGCCCATTCCAGCGCATCGGCCTCAAGTTGCTGCGGGGCAACAGACAGGCCGAAATAAGCCGCATAGCTGTGCACCATGGCCAGATAATCGTCTTGATTGCATTTGTGGAAGCCAAGCCAGAGGCCAAATCGGTCAGACAGGGAGACTTTTTCTTCGACAGCCTCCCCCGGATTGATGGCGGTGGAGCTTTCATTGTCCATCATATTGCGCGGCAGAAGATGGCGACGGTTGGAGGTGGCATAGAACACGACATTGGCCGGACGCCCCTCTATGCCGCCTTCCAGCACGGCTTTCAGCGATTTGTAGGACGTATCTTCCGCATCAAAGGAGAGGTCGTCACAAAAAATCAGGAAAGAATAGGGCGCGTCGCGCAGCAGGGTCATCAGGCCCGGCAGGCTTTCAATATCCTCACGGTGGATTTCCACCAGTTTGAGGGGAGGCCTGCCCCAGCCTGCACATTTCATATTGCAGGCGGCATGTGCGGCTTTGACCAGCGAGCTTTTACCCATGCCGCGCGCGCCCCAGAGCAGCGCATTATTGGCGGGCAGGCCACGGGCAAAGCGTTCAGTATTTTCAATCAGCAGGTCGCGGACACGGTCAATGCCATGCAGCAGGACAATATCCACGCGGTTGACCTTGGGCACGGGGATCAGGCTGGAGCTTTTTGCCGCCCAGACGAAAGCATCCGCACTGTCAAAATCGGGTGCGGCGGCGGGCTGCTTTCCATTTTCCAGCGCGTTGGCGATGCGGTTGAGAATGCTGAGGAGGTCTGCAACGGGAAGCGTATCAGTCATGATTCTTCTGTGGGTGTGAGTTGGATCGGAGCTGCGCAAGACTATTGGCCAGCCGGACGAAATCATGCACCTCGATTTCCTCGGCGCGCAGATTGGGAGCAATTTCAGCCATTTCGAGCAGGGTGTTGGTGTCCGCGCCAAGGCCTTTCAGGGATTGCCGCAGCATTTTCCGCCTCTGACCAAAAGCAGCCTGGGTCACCTGGGATAGGAGTTTTCCATTGCAGGGCAGCGGGGCTGCACGCGGAACAAGCTCGACAATGGAGGATGTCACCTTGGGCGGCGGCGTGAAGGCACTGGGCGGCACATCGAATAAAATGCGCGTCGTGCAGCGCCAGTTGCACAATATGGCCAGACGCCCGTAATCGACGCGCTGTTTGGGGGTTGCAACAATACGTTCCGCGACTTCGCGCTGAAACATCAGGGTGAGACGGTCAAACCATGGCGGCCAAACCTCTGACTCAATCCATTGCACCAGCAGGGCTGTGCCGATATTGTAAGGCAGATTGGCGCATATACGTTTGGGGCCTGCAACATGCGCTGTCAGGGCGGCAATATCTGTTGTGAGCGCATCCCCTTCCACATAAGACAAGCGCCCGTTGCTCACAGACTGGAGTTGCGCCAGTGCGGGCAGGCAGCGCGGGTCCCGCTCTATGGCGATGACGCCCGCTGCCCCTTCCAGCAATAAGGCGCGGGTGAGCCCGCCCGGGCCGGGGCCGATTTCCACCACGGTCACGCCGTCCAGCGGCCCGGCGGCACGGGCGATTTTGCGTGTCAGATTGAGATCGAACAGAAAATTCTGGCCGAGCGAGCGCTGGGCATTCAGATCAAACGTCTCCACCACGTCACGCAGTGGAGGCAGAGAGCTGACATCCTTCATGCTGGCCAGATGTTCTGGGTCAATGCGATGCAATTCCATCGGTGGTGGTATTGACATTGGTGGTTTTAACCTCTGCCCCGCCCAGTGTGCGCAAATTCAGCTGGAACAGGAAGGTCTGGTTCCGGGTTAAAGTGCCTGTGCCCGGATCCAGCAGGGTGGTGACATAATTCAAGCTGAGGGTGGTGCATTCGTCGCCATAGGCGATGCCGACGCCGGTTGCCGCAACCGAGAAGCGCGGCGCCGTGGGCACAAGTTTCCAGCGCGCCAGATCGAACACAACCTGCCCATTCACCGACCAGCTGTCCGTCATTTTATATCTGGAGGACAGGGCCAGACCTTCACGCCAGTTGTTGAACCCGAGCAGGGATTGCGGCGCATAGCGGCCATAGGAAACGCTGGAGGACACAGGCCCTGTATTGAAATTGGCAATCAAATCAAGGCGCTTGGTGGCCCAGGTGGCCTCATCGAAGCGGCCTTTGGCAATGAAGGACACCAGCGAGCTGGGTGAGAAGGCAACTTTGCCAATATAGTCCGACTTTGCGGTCTGGAGGCCGGAATCCGCGCCCGTATTGGCAACATCATAAGCGGCAAACGAGTTTTCGCCCGCAAGCTGGAACGATTCGCCCGCCATGACATTGGCAAAGCCGCCCTTGTTGAAGGCCATTGTATATTGTGCGCCAGCATTGAGGCGAACACCGCCTTCCGAGCGGTCATAGCCGGAAAATTTATTCCAGGCGAAGAGATTTGTATCGTCGAACACCAGACTTTGCGCATCCTCATTGGGCATGGAGCCAACGGCCTGTTCGTTCGGGCGCACAATGACCTGTGCAATGGGCTCAATGGTATGGGTTGCCCAGTCTGTTTTGGCAACGAAGGGATAGCGATATTCCAGCCCAACAGCGGGCATGGCCCGTCCGGCCAGCGATTGGCTTTTCGAGAAAAACGCCGATTGCGAGGCATTGTTTAACGCATAGCCACCATATTGCACGGAGTCGAATGTCGCACTTTTATTCAGATCGAGAGCAGCCAGATCAACCCGTCCATAGACAAAGGGTGTCCAGACCTCACCGATCGGATCCACAAGTTGTTTGCGCCAGTCGAATTCGGCTGAGAAGCGTGTTGTATTGCCGGCCATGCCGCGCAAAAGGCAGGTATCACGCGAATAGAGGCCGCTCGCATTGGGTTTGCACACATCGTAAAGACCATAGACACTGTCGGTCAGATGTGTGCCATTGGCAGCCGCAACCGTGGACTGGAACGCCGCAGCCTCACGCGAAATGCTGGTCATATTCACATCAAGGCCAAGCTCGCCCCCCAAAAGGCCATATTTCTCTTTCGGCAGGTCAATCGTTTTGTGATAATCCATCACAGGGGCGGCAAGGGGCAGTTCTTTCTGATAATCCGTGCTGGAGAGGCCCTGAAAGGCATAGCCGCGCAGGTCAAAATAAGCCCGGTCGCTCTGGCCATGCAGATAGGCCGTTGAGGTGGTTTCTTTGAAATAGCTGGCCGCGAGATTTTCCGCTGGCACATTGAAATCGCTGTAAAAATATTTGTCTGTGGCAACAGCAATATTCCAGCCGAAGCTCCAGTCCGGATTGATTAGAAATTTGCCATTGCTTTCCAAAGAGCCCCGGAATTTCAGATTTCCCGCGCCATTGGGGGATGAGGCGAAATCGCTGGGCTTTGCCGGTGAAATTCCGGATATACGCACATCATATTCGCCATGCTCAAGCCGGTGGCGCCATTGGGCTTCGCCAAAAAAGCCCTGGCTGCTCAGGAGCATCGGCATCAGGGTCAGGTCATAATTGGGCGCCAGATTCCAGAAGAATGGCACAGACATACCAAAACCGAGTGCCGATTTATCAATGAAATGCGGGCTCAGAAAGCCGGTTTTGCGCTCAACGGTCGAGTCGGGAGACGAGAGATAGGGCATCCACAGCACGGGAATCCCGAACACTTCAATCGTGGCCTGTTCAAAATAGATCATCTGATCTTTTGAATCATGAATGACGTGAACCGCATGAACCTGCCAGACCGGCGGGCGTTCGGGGTGGTCTTTACACGGTTCGCAGGCCGTGTAGCTGGCCTTGTCGAGATTGACAATGTCACCACTCACCCGTTCGGCATGGGGAGAGGTCATCCGGGTTTTGTCTTTGCTGATCACCTGAACCGAATCGATGAACCCATCACGGAAGTTGTCTGTCAGGTCAAAATGATCGCCATAGGTCACAGATCCGTCTGTTTCGGTGATTTTGGCATTGCCCGTGGCCAGAACACGGCCTGTAGTGCGGTTATAGGTGACCTTATCGGCCTGAAGAATGCGGCCTTTGTAATAGATCTGAACGTCGCCCTGCGCTGATACGGTATTGTCATCCTTGTTATAAACCATGGATGCGGATTCAATCAGCATCCGGTCCGGGTCAAGGGCCCCTGTTTGCGACGGCACGCCTGTTGTGGTGGCAGTTGTTGGTTGGGGCGCAGGGGTCTGTGCAGCTGCGGGAAGCACAGGGGCGGCAAGCATAAGGCACAGCAAAGCCAGCGCCGAAAGGCTGCCGCTCATCTTTTGCTTTATCCAACCGGAGAAATGGTTGACCATAACTCCCGCGCCCTGTGCGCGCCCCATTCAACCATCCTCCTGGTGCAATAAAATCAGCGCACCACTAAACGATCCGATCAGAGCAGGAGACCACGCGGCTATGACGGCATTAAGAAGCCCGGCACTGCCCAAATCTCCCACCAGCTTTGTCACTACATAAAGCACGAAGCCGGAGATGATGCCACCAGAAACCATGCGCGAAATCCCGCCCATGCGAAAAAATTTTAATGAGAATGATGCTGCCACCAAAACCATTGCCATCAAGAGTAAAGGACGCGCCAGAAGCGCCTGAAATCGCAGATTATATCGGGCAGAGTTAAGACCAGCTTCCTGCATTCTTTTTGTAAGGGCCGGAAGTTCCCAGAATGGCACAGCATCCGGCGGCAGAAAACTCTGGGTGATCTCGTCGGCGGTCAGATTTGTGGTCAGAATATAATCACCGGCATTTTCCGGCGGCTCATCCACACGCAGCACGCGGGCCTGATGCAGGGTCCAGTAGCCTTTGCTCAGTTGCGCGCTGACTGCTTCCACCCGCTCGGTAAAGGCACCGTTGGGCTCAAACACAAAGACCGTCAGATTGTGTAGAATGCGTCCGGATTCCTCGGAGGAGCTTGCCCGGATAATGGCCTGACCATCGCCGCTTTTTTGGCGAATCCAGAGGCTCTTGTCCGGCCCGTTTTGCGGTATACGGCCAAACAGCTCGGCTTCGATATGGTCGGCCCGCTCTTTGAGCACAGCGGCCAGGGGATTGTAAACGCAGGTGGCAAATATGCCGATGCCCAGTGCCACCAGCAGAGGGGGAAGCAAAAACTGCCAGACTGAAATGCCGGAAGCACGAATCACCACCAGTTCGAGTTTTCGCGTCAGGTCCAGAAAGGCCATCATCGCGCCGATCAGAACAGCAAAGGGCAGAATCTGCTCGGTGATGGCCGGAATACGGATCAGAGACAGAAAGGCGATAAATCCGGTTGTGGCATGGGTTGTCTCGCCCGTCCGGCGCAAAAGCTCCACAAGGTCAATGATATAGACAAGGCAGAATACGGTGACAAACACACCGGCCACTGTTTTGGCAAATCGCTTGCCGATGTAAAAACCCAGAGTGCTGCCGATCATGCCGTGTTCCGCTGGCGCAGCCAATGGTGCAGGCTATCCGCTCCGAAAATCAGGATAAGAGCCAGAATACTGGTTAAAATGGGAATTGAATAGGCCAGAATAATGCTTGAGGCCTGCCGCAACATCAGGGTAGATGCCGCCGCCCCGCCAATGCGGATGGCAATAACACAGCCAACAGCCATTAAAATCGCGGCGCCGCGTCCTTGCCGCGTGGTTCTGGCCTGCCCCAATGCGGCAAAACCGATCAGCATGAAGGCTATAGCATATAGCGGATTGACAAAGCGGTCATGCAGTTCGGCGCGGATGCGTCCGATCTGGGCCGCCACTTCAGGCTTGGACATATCCGCATTCAGCAAGTCCGCTGTTGTGCGCTCACGCGGGACAAAATCATTTTTGCCGGTGTCAGGGGTGAACTGGGACAGGTCAATGGCATAACGGTCAAAGGTGACGATGGATGAATCTGGCTGGGAGCCATTCTGCCGCTGAACAGACCCATGTTCCATCACCAGAAAATTTCCGCCATTGGCCTCAAGGGTGCGGCCTGTTTCTGCAATATAGACAGAGACATGATCTTTATCGCGGCTGTCCTGCATGAACAGGCCCAGCAATTCGCCGCTCGGGCCGCGTTCCCGGTAGTGAAACAAAAACCCGTCCGTTATGGGAATGAATTGTCCCGCCTCGACCACGCGGGTGAGAAAATCTGCCCGCACCTTCGTCACAAGATCCTTTTGCGTGCGGAAGCTCCAGGGCATGATCTGCAATGTCAGGGCGGCAATCAGGATCGTTGCCAGCACAGCGAGAATCATGAAGGGCTTGAGCAATATCGAGGGCGATATGCCCGCCGCACTCAGCACCACCAGCTCGCTGTCAGAATTGAGACGGTTGAGAACATAGATCATGCCGATAAACAAGGCGATGGGGGCAATCACCATAATCAGAATCGGGATGCCCAGACCGGTAATACCCAGAAATATCCAGAAACTCTGACCTTTTGTGGTCAGCAGGTCAAATTCGCGCAGGGCCTGCGTGATCCAGATGACCGAGGTCAGCCCCAGCAAGCTGACCAGAAAAGCGCCCAGACCTGCTTTCAATAAATAGCGCTGGATGATGCTCATGTTACGGCGCGCAGTCCTGCATGAGAGTCGCGCCGTCCTTGGCAGAGGTGCGGGCCAGCCAGACTCCAAGGTCATGTTTGGCGCGCGCGGTTATGGCGTGGCGCTTGGCAACAATCTTGTCATGACCGCGCAAACGTTTGCCGGTTTCAGCTTTCGGGGCTTCGCTCAGCGGTGGGAACAGGCCGAAATTGACATTCATCGGCTGAAACGACCGCGGGCCGGAGTCAATCGTCACCAGATGTCCGCCGGTGATATGGTTGAGCAATGAGCCGAGCGCTGTTGTATCGGGTGGTAGCTGGAAATCCTGCCCCAGCCGCTCCGCCGCGGCCATGCGTCCTGCGATCAGACCAATGGCGGCGCTTTCCACATAGCCTTCGCAGCCGGTGATCTGTCCGGCGAAGCGCAGCGAAGGGCGCGCTTTCAGCCGCAGGCGTTTGTCCAGCACCACAGGCGAATTGAGAAATGTATTGCGGTGCAGCCCGCCGAGGCGGGCAAATTCGGCCTTTTCGAGCCCGGGAATCATCCTGAAAATACGCACCTGTTCCGCATATTTCAGCTTGGTCTGAAAGCCCACCATATTATACAGCGTGGCCAGCGCATTGTCCTGCCGCAACTGCACAATCGCGTAGGATTTGACCAATGGATCATGCGGATTGGTCAGGCCGACGGGCTTCATCGGGCCGTGGCGCAGCGTTTCGGCGCCGCGTTCGGCCATCACCTCAATCGGCAGGCAGCCGTCAAAATAGGGGGTAGATTCCCACTCTTTAAAGCTGGTTTTCTCGCCCTCCAGCAGCGCGGCGATGAAGGCCGCATATTCATCCCTGTTCATCGGGCAGTTGATATAATCGGCGCCAGTGCCGCCGGGGCCCACCTTGTCATAGCGGGACTGAAACCAGGCTTTGTCCATATCAATGGTTTCGCGGTGGATGATGGGCGCAATGGCATCAAAAAACGCCAGCGACTCCTCACCCGTCAGTCCGCGGATGGCCTCGGCCAGTGCAGGTGAGGTCAGCGGGCCGGTGGCGATTATCACATTGTCCCAGTCGTCGGGCGGCAGGCCGGTGATTTCTTCCCGCGCGATCGTCACCAGCGGATGCGCGTGCAAAATCTGCGTCACCTTTTGTGAAAATCCGTCGCGGTCCACCGCCAGCGCACCGCCCGCGGGCACCTGATGCGAATCGGCACTGGCCATGATCAGCGAATTCATGCGCCGCATTTCGTCGTGGATCAGCCCTACCGCATTGGCGGTGGAATCATCAGAACGGAACGAATTGGAGCAGACAAGCTCGGCCAGTCCGTCGGTTTGATGGGCATCAGTGCCCTTTATCGGGCGCATTTCGTGCAAAATCACCGGCACACCGGCGCTCACAAGCTGCCATGTGGCTTCGGAGCCGGCCAGTCCGCCGCCAATGACGTGAACAGGAGACGCTGAGTGGGGTTGGTTTTTCATGAGGGGGACAATAAATCTTGCCGCGCTCAAGCGCAATCATCCCAATATTAATTCCCTGTCAGACTCGGCACTCATACAATGATTATGGCGGGGGCTGCGCTGAAAACAGAAAACGCCCGCCGGGGGAGAAACCGGCGGGCGCTTGCACAAAGAGGGAATTTTCGGGAGAAAAAACTCAACCTCTTGGGTGTTCTTGAGGCATTGAGCCTGTATCAGGCTGCGACGGACTGGCGTGCCACGCGCTCAATATCGCCGCGGCCAATGCCCAGATCGTTGAGTTCACGATCCGAAAGTTGCTGAAGCTCACGGATGGAGGCGCGATAAAGCAGCCAGGATTCAAAGCGGCTGATGAGGGTCTTGATAAACATTGTATGTCCTGTTCCGGGCCGAGCCCTGATTGAAATGGATATGAAGCACCTGATGGTGCGTTACGCGGCAGACGCGGCAACACGGGCGACGGCTTCAATGTCGCTGCGCATGATGCCAAGGTCACTCAACTCGCGGTCGCTTAATTGCTGAAGCTCCCGAATAGACAGGCGATAACGGCGCCATGACTGGAATTTCTGAGCAAGTGTAGCTAAAATCATTGGTATTCTCCTTTAGAGCAGAGGAAATCCTCTGTGCTGCCCGGTTTTCTTAGGGCTTTTCTGTTCCCGTTGATATGATGTTTATGCCGGAACTTAGACAAAAGGAGAAGTGTTTATGTTGCGGTGCAGCTATGCGTTAATTGCAATTCTATGTTCAGAAAATCTTCATTTATTTTCAAATATGGCAGGTTTGTGGCGATATTCGGCTTATAATTTGACTTTATGACGTAAATTCAAAAAATATAAGAAAGTGATCTATATCATTTTGCATAACTGTCACAATGGGTGGCTAAATTTTGTGCATCGCACCAATGTGCCGTTGCGGCAGAGATGAGCCTATCAGCAGGCGAAAGTTGCGCCTGTTTGCTCGCAAAAGGTGTGGACATGCGGCGCGGGAGGCGGTCAGGCGCTGTTGGTTGTGTCCTCAGCGCCGAGTTTTTTGACCATCGCGATCAGCAGCTCGTTCTGATATTCGAGATGGCGCAGGATGACCTCAATTTCTTCTTCGGCCTTGATGTTGATATGCAGGTCATTTTCGGCGCGCGCATCGGCATGGCGGCCCTGAATATTCTGCCCCACCATGATCAGCGGCATCAGCAAAATCTGGATCAGGTTGGAGATGAACAGCCAGAGCACAAAGCCCATGGGCGGATCAAACTGATAAGGCGCAGGGGCGGCCAGATTCCAGCTCAGCCACAGCACGGTCCAGCCGGCAATAAGCGCAAAAAAGCCGAGTGTGCCGACCTTTTCGGTGATCCATATCGCCAGCCTGTCCCACCAATGCAGATTTTCGGCAATTTCCCTGTTGATATCGCGCAGGGGCTTGCGGCGCTTGCGCAGCGTATCCAGAGAGGGCGGTGGGGTGAGGGGCTGGGTCATGGGTGAACTGTCGCGTGAATGTGGTGGGTTTGCCAAGATTGGGTATTGTTCAAGTTTTGATCTATGCCAAAAATTCCTCATATACAGGGAGAGGCTCGGGGTGCAGGCTTCAAGCGTCAATGCGAATACAAGTGAAGCAATCCATCCATGGATTGCCGCGTCGGCTTCGCCGCCTCGCAATGACACCTCCTGTTTAGCTTCGCCTCCCCCCATCCTTCGAGAGCCTCAGGATAAGGGGCGGAGGGGGGCACGCCGTTCTCTCATGCCTGTTTCAGCGGCCGCCTTGCCAATACGTCTTTTAAAAACGCGCCGGTGTGGCTGCGCGGCACCTTGATAATGTCCTCCGGTGTGCCTTGGGCGACGATTTCGCCGCCGCCGTCACCGCCCTCCGGCCCCATGTCGATAATCCAGTCGGCGGTTTTGATCACCTCCAGATTATGTTCGATGACCACAACCGAATTACCCTGATCCACCAGCTCATGCAGCACTTCGAGCAGTTTTTTCACATCATGAAAATGCAGGCCGGTGGTGGGCTCGTCCAAGATATAAAGCGTGCGGCCCGTCGAGCGGCGCGCCAGTTCTTTCGAGAGCTTGACGCGCTGCGCCTCGCCGCCCGAAAGCGTGGTGGCCTGCTGCCCCACCTTGACATAGGTGAGGCCGACGCGCGCCAGCGTTTCCATTTTGTCGCGGATGGAGGGCACAGCCTTGAACAGGGTTGCAGCCTCCTCAACCGTCATATCCAGCACATCGGCGATGGAATGATCGCGGAATTTGACCTCCAAAGTCTCGCGGCCATAGCGTTTGCCCTTGCACACATCGCAGGTGACATAAACATCCGGCAGAAAGTGCATTTCGATCTTGATGACGCCGTCACCCTGACAGGCCTCACAGCGCCCGCCCTTGACGTTAAAGGAGAAGCGCCCGGGCTGATAGCCGCGCGCTTTTGAATCGGGCAGTCCGGCAAACCATTCGCGGATGGGGGTGAAGGCGCCGGTATAGGTGGCGGGGTTTGAGCGCGGCGTGCGGCCAATCGGCGACTGGTCAATGTCGATGATCTTGTCAATATGCTCCAGCCCCTCAATCGCATCATGCGGGGCAGGGTGGTCGGAGGCACCATTCAGCGTGCGCGCCAGCGCCTTATAGAGCGTATCAATCACCAGCGTCGATTTGCCACCACCCGAAACACCGGTGATGCAGGTGAACAGGCCCAGCGGAATATCTGCCGAGACATTTTTCAGGTTATTGCCGCGCGCATTGACGATTTTCAGGATTTTCTTGGGGTTAAAAGCGCGGCGCTGGCGCGGCACAGCCACCTCGCGCCGCCCTGTCAGATAGTCGCCGGTGAGCGAGGCCGGATTGGCCAGCACCTGTTCCGGTGTGCCCTGCGCCACAATCTGCCCGCCATGAATGCCCGCGCCGGGGCCTACATCGACAACATAGTCCGCAGTGAGAATGGCGTCCTCATCATGCTCAACCACAATCACCGTATTGCCGAGGTCGCGCAGGCGGCGCAATGTCTCCAAAAGGCGGGCATTGTCGCGCTGGTGCAGGCCGATGGAGGGCTCATCCAGCACATAAAGCACGCCGGTGAGGCCGGAGCCGATCTGGCTGGCGAGGCGGATACGCTGGCTTTCCCCGCCTGACAACGTGCCGGAATTGCGCGAAAGCGTCAGATATTCCAGCCCCACATCCAGCAGGAAGGTCAGCCGGTCGCGGATTTCCTTTAAAATGCGGGTGGCAATTTCATTTTGCTTCGGCGTGAGCTGATTGGGCAGGTCATTGAACCAGTCCACCGCATTTTTTACAGAGAGTTCAGAGGCATGGCCGATATGGCAGCCGGCAATTTTAACGGCCAGCGCCTCGGGTTTGAGGCGAAAGCCCTTGCAGGCGGTGCAGGGCGTGGCCATCATAAAGCGGCTGATTTCCTCGCGCGCCCAGTCGCTCTCCGTTTCGGTAAAGCGGCGCTCCAGATTGCGGATGACGCCCTCAAACGGCTTTTTCACCTCATAGGCGCGGGTGCCATCGGCATATTGAAAGGCAACCGGCTCGATGTTGGAGCCATAAAGAATGACCTGCTTGGCGCTTTCATCCAAGGTTGACCAGGGCTTATCCAGCGAAAATTTGAAGTGTTTGGCCAGCGACTCCAGCGTTTGGATATAATAAGGCGAGGTGCTTTTGGCCCAGGGGGCAATGGCACCCTTCCTGAGGCTGAGCTTGGGGTCGGGCACAATCAGACCGGCGTCAATTTTCTGCTCGGAGCCAATGCCCGCGCATTTCGGGCAGGCCCCGAATGGATTATTGAAAGAAAACAGCCGTGGCTCGATTTCGGCAATGGTGAAGCCCGAAACAGGGCAGGCGAATTTCGAACTGAACAGGATGGTTTTCGGATTGCCCTTGTCGTCCTTTTCGTCGGTATATTCCATCACGGCAATGCCGTCGGCCAGTTCAAGCGCGGTTTCAAAACTCTCGGCGAGGCGCGCACCAATGTCAGCGCGCACGACAATGCGGTCCACCACCACGTCAATGTCATGCTTGAGCTTTTTATCGAGGGTGGGCACCTCATCAATGGCGTAATATTCGCCATCTATGCGCAGGCGCTGAAAGCCTTTTTTCTGGAATTCGGCAATTTCCTTGCGATATTCGCCCTTGCGGCCACGAATGACGGGGGCCAGCAGGTAAAGCCGCGTCTTTTCCGGCAATTCCAAAACACGATCGACCATCTGGCTGATGGTCTGGCTTTCAATCGGCAGGCCGGTGGCGGGCGAATAGGGAATACCAACTCTTGCCCAGAGCAGGCGCATATAATCGGCGATTTCGGTGACGGTGCCCACCGTCGAGCGCGGATTTTTCGAGGTGGTCTTTTGCTCGATGGAAATGGCGGGCGACAGGCCGTCGATTTGGTCCACATCCGGCTTTTGCATCATTTCCAGAAATTGCCGCGCATAGGCGGAGAGGCTCTCGACATAGCGGCGCTGGCCTTCAGCATAGATGGTGTCAAAGGCCAGTGAGGACTTGCCCGAGCCGGACAGGCCGGTGAACACCACCAGCTTGTCCCGCGGGATGGTCAGGTCAATGTTTTTGAGATTGTGCTCGCGCGCGCCGCGCACCACTATGGAACGCGTATTAATATGGTGCCTGAGCGCTTCTGAAGATGGTGGAACGGTCATGGGTCGGGTGCGGCCTTTTCAGTTATGCCTCTATGTAACGCGCTTTTGGCGTCCTGCCACTGGTGTGAAGTTAAAATAATTCAAAATAAACAGATTGAGCGCTTGTCATGCTGTTAAAAACCCCTTTCTAATAGTTGACCAAAAGATCATCATATAAATGATCACACATATATGGATGAACCAAGTATTTCTGGGGGAGGGACGGTTATGTCTATTCAGGCACATGCGGATCATTCGGCGCCAAAGCCGATTTACCGCACATTATATGCGCAGGTGCTGACGGCTCTGGTTTTAGGCGCGGTCATCGGCTGGCTTTATCCCGGCTTTGCCACCAGCGAATGGATCAAGGCTTTGGGCGATGGTTTCGTCAAGCTGATTAAAATGATGATTGCGCTCATTATTTTTTGCACCGTTGTCTCCGGCATTTCGGGTGTGAGCAATGCAAAAAAGGTCGGGCGTGTGGGTGGCAAGGCCATTCTTTACTTTGAAATTGTCTCGACCTTTGCTCTGGCCATCGGCCTGCTGATCGGCAATCTGGTGGGCCCGGGTGTCGGCTTTTCCGGCAAGGCTCCTGATGCTGCGGCTGTGGCAAGCTATGCGAAACAGGCCGGCGAGCAGCACAGTGTTGATTTTGTCCTGAACATTATTCCCGACTCGGTGATCGGCGCTTTTGCCAAGGGCGATATTTTGCAGGTGTTGCTTGTGTCGGTTTTGTTTGGTTTTGCCCTGTTGCATCTGGGTGAAAAGGGCAAGGTGGTCAAGAATTTTATCGACGAGACATCCCATGCCGTCTTCGGCATTGTGGCTATTATCATGAAAGCGGCCCCGCTCGGCGCTTTTGGTGCCATGTGCTATACGGTGGGTAAATATGGGCCGCAGTCTCTGGCCAGCCTTGGCTATCTGATCCTGACCTTCTATGTCACGGCGGCGCTGTTTGTGGTTGTGGTGCTGGGGGTGATTGCGCGGATTGCCGGGTTCAGCATTTTCAAATTCATCGGCTATATCAAGGAAGAACTGCTGATCGTGCTGGGCACCTCCTCGTCAGAAAGCGCCTTGCCCGCCCTGATGGAAAAGCTGGAGCGGCTGGGCTGCTCGAAATCGGTGGTGGGGCTGGTGGTGCCCACAGGCTATTCCTTCAATCTCGACGGCACCAATATTTATATGACACTGGCGACTCTGTTTATTTCGCAGGCCATGGGCGTCAATCTCACGCTGGGCGAGCAAATGACCGTGCTGGGCGTGGCGATGCTCACCTCCAAAGGCGCCAGCGGCATTACCGGCGCGGGCTTTATCACCCTTGCGGCCACATTGGCGGTGGTCAATCCGGCGCTGGTGCCGGGCATGGCGATTGTGCTGGGCATTGATAAATTCATGTCGGAATGCCGCGCCCTCACCAATATTATCGGCAATGGCGTGGCCACGATCGTTGTCTCCTGGTGGGAGGGCGAGCTCGACCGTGACAAACTGAACGCGGCACTCTCGCGTCAGGTGGACGTGACCAGCCTCAAGGCTGCCGGCTCGCTGTGAGCCGCAAGAATAAAAGCCGCCAGCATGATGTCTGGCGGCTTTTTCTGTTATTGACAGTGGTTTTGAGTTATAATAATAGAACAAATTAAGAACATTTTATGCGTGCCGGGCGTGAATGGCTTGTGGACAAGTGTGCGAGGTGCGCGCATTTTGTGCTCCATCCGCTATGGTGCGGCCAGATCAATACGCGCGGCAATGCGGGTCAGCTGCCGCCAATGAGGAGAGTGCCATGTCAGGCAGCGTGAATAAGGTTATACTCGTCGGGCGTCTGGGCAAGGACCCGGTTGTGCGCCGCATGGGCTCGGGGGACTCTGTCGTCAGCTTCGGTCTTGCCACTTCGGAGACATGGCGGGACAAGGCCACTGGCGAGCGCAAGGAAAAAACCGAATGGCACAATGTGGTCATTTTTAATGAAAATCTTGGCAAAATCGCTGAACAATATCTGAAAAAAGGCTCGACCGTTTATGTCGAGGGCGCATTGCAAACCCGCAAATGGACAGACCAGTCCGGCGTGGAAAAATATACGACCGAGGTTGTGTTGCAGCGCTTCCGGGGAGAAATGACCCTGCTGGACAGCCGTGGCGGTGGCTCAACGGCTGCCATGCCGGAGCAGGGCGGGGATGATTATGGCAATGACCAGCGCGGCAGCTTTGGCCGGTCCTCGCCTATGGAGTCGCGCGGCGGCACCAATGAGCGCCGTCCGGCAGCGGGCGGGGCCCGCACCTCTGCGGTGATTGACGACGATATTCCGTTCTAGGGCATGTTGTTTTGAGGTGGAAACATGCTGTGAGCGTTCCTTCTCCCCGTTTCAACGGGGAGAAGGACAGGATGAGGGGCTTGGGATTATCAAATGCCCCTCACCCCAACCCT